>TARA_R100000805_G_scaffold9339_2_pt1 | contig 45788 bp, 54 predicted proteins | sample TARA_R100000805 | Tara Oceans TARA_R100000805 (sample SAMEA2622832) | marine metagenome | biome: marine biome (ENVO:00000447); feature: surface water layer (ENVO:00002042); material: "saline water (ENVO:00002010), including plankton (ENVO:xxxxxxxx)" | depth 5 m
CATCCCCTGAGTGTGTTATGATGGAGGAAGGATGTTTGAGTATTCCGGAACATTACATTAATATCGAGAGACCGAGAGAAATCAAGGTTAAGTTCCAAACAAGAAAGGGTAAGTATAAGAAGTGGAAATTGAAAGGACTCCAAGCAAGGATTGTTCTACATGAGGTTGATCATTTAGATGGGAAGTTGATGACGGACTATGAGTGATGTTTTATTGAGACCATGGCATGGAGGACTGGGGGATCACCTCCAGTTTTCTACTCTGCCTGAAGAGTTTCACAAACAACAAGGGAGAAAGACTTATCTTCTTGATGGAGCAGAGTTCCGCAATGAGGAGATTTATAAACTCGTCTGGGAACACAATCCTTATGTCCTGGATGTGAAGGAGGGTGAGTGGAACGCTGGTGACCTTCCTCACTTTGACATGTCAGAGTGTAAGACTGGAAACTGGATTAGTAACTGGGAAAGACTTCATGGTCTGGAACCAACAAACACGAGACCAAAGATTTATTATGAACCACAAAAGGTTGATGGTCTTAGTGACACCATCTTAGTGGACCTCTCAAGTATCTCCATCAGTCACGATGGAAAGGTTCTTGGTTATACCGTGGAGGAAATTGAGAAGACTTTTCAAAAGGTCCGGAAAATTTTTTCTGGTAAGAAATTCGTCTCCATAAGATTCAAAAATTACATCGCCGATGACATCAACAGGTTCGAACCAGAAGTGGATGAGACTCTGGAGATCGAGAGCATCTTTCATTATTGCGATGTGATTCGATCTTCGTTTGGAATCTGTTGCCTTTACAGTGGACCGATGGTTCTCTCAACGGCAATTCAAAGATTCAACCCAGACTTAAAGATCTTCTGCATTACTTCACCGCTCACATTTAACAGTGACAGAATTCAGAAACAAGGGATGTTTTATTTCCCTGAGTACGTTGATTACATGGTAACAGAATGAATAACAGAGTTTTTATTACAGGGTGTGGGAGTGGACTCGGTCTGTCTCTTTATAAGAAAGCAAGTGGGACATCCGCTGTGTTTCCCCATTACCGTAAGGGAGACCCAACAATTGCAAGATTGATCGGAGACCTGAGAGATCCTGACTTTCCTGATAAGGTTGATGAGTTTATTCGTCGGTGTGACATCAATGTGTTCATCAACAATGCTGGTGTTCATCTGAGTAAGTCTCCGAGAAGAACAACGGATGAAGAAGTGGATGAAGTGATTGGAAGTAATCTGACTTCACAGATTAAAGTTATCAACAGAGTTTACAATTACTTTGTTGAGAAGAATGATGGAATGATTATCAACATCAACTCTCTGTGTGTCAGACATCCGTCACCAACAGAGACTGTTTATTGTGCTTCTAAGTTTGGTCTGTTGGGGTTCTCGAAGGCACTTCAGATTGATGCTCTGGGACGAAACGTGGAGATTGTTGATGTCTTCCCTGGAGCAGTTCAAACAAGAATGACAAGAAACAGAGATAATTATGAAACTCTGATGTCCGCTGATGAGGTGGCAGAGGAGGTTATTTCCCTGCTTGATAAAAGAGGGAAAACGTTTTATAATAGTGAAGTGGTACTTAGAAAGAGAAATGAAAGCAGCGGTTCTTGAGAAGCTGAACTCACCACTGGCAGTTCGGGAGGTTGAACTGACTCCTCTGTCAATTGGTCAAGTTCTCGTGAGGGTACTGACAAGTGGAATCTGTGGAGCTCAACTCCATGAGATCAAAGGTTACAAGGGAAATGAAAAGTTTCTTCCACACCTGATGGGTCATGAGGGGTGTGGAATTGTGGAGTCTGTTGGTCTGGGTGTCAACACTGTGAAGGTTGGAGATAAGGTTGTGATGCACTGGAGACCAGGTGATGGAATTGAATCACCGTTTCCCTCTTACATTCTTGATGGAAAGAGAATCTCAAGTGGAAAAGTAACAACACTCAGTGAGTATTCAATTGTCTCTGAGAACCGACTGACAAAGATTGATCCCAAAACACCAACAGTCTTGGCTGCAATGTTGGGTTGTTCGATGACCACAGCTCTGGGTTTGATTGACAATGAGATCAACCTGAAGTTTGGTGAGAGTGTTGCTGTCATTGGTTGTGGTGGGGTGGGACTCAATCTCATTCAGGGATTGAAGATGAAAGGCGCTCATCAGATCTTTGGTGTTGATGTCAATCAGTCTCTGGGTGACATGGTTCTGGATCTTGGAGCTGATTACTTCCTTTACAACATTGATGCTCTTCAACATGTGGATGTTGTCATTGACACCACGGGTAACCCATCTGTAATTGGGAAGGCATATGAGAGGCTAAATCCTAGTGGTCGTTTGATTCTTGTGGGACAACCAGCACCGAAGATGGGAATTGCAATTCCAAATGCAGTCTCCATGTTTGAGGGTTCTGGTAAAACCATCAAGGCAACACAGGGTGGAATGACAAATCCAACTGTGGACATTCCTCGTTACATCGACTTGGCACTTGCTGGGAAACTGGATTACGAGAGCATTCACACTCACACATACACACTGGATGAAGTGAATGACGCATTTGACCTCCTTCGAAGTGGAAATGCAGGAAGGATTATGATCAAGATTGGAGAAGAACAATGAGAAAACAATGGACTAAACAGGAACTGATTGACTTTGAGAGTGAGATTGGTGTTCTTTATGAGAACAATCAACTCCCTTTCTTGTTTCACCTCTCAGGAGGAAATGAAGATCAACTCATTGATATCTTCAGTCAAATCAATGAAGGAGACTGGGTGATTTCGAATCACAGAAGTCATTACCATGCACTTCTTCATGGCATTCCTCCTGAGATTGTCAAACAAAGAATCATCGATGGACGAAGCATGTTCATCTATGACAACCAACGGAAGTTCTTTGTCTCTGCAATCATTGGTGGAACTCCTGCCATTGCTGCTGGAATTGCCTGGGCGTTGAAGAAGAAAGGAAGTCAGAATAAGGTCTGGTGTTTCATTGGTGATGGAACAGAAGATAACGGACACCTGTTTGAGGCTGCTCGTTATGTTGATGGTTGGAATCTTCCTTGTAACTTTGTGATTGAGAGTAACAATCGATCTGTGGAAGCATCCAATGAAGATCGTTGGGGGACTCAATCAAACCTTCAGTGGAACTTTGATTGTGTGACCAAGTATGAATATGAATGTTCTTATCCTCACTGTCGTAAGCCTGGAATGATTGACCTGGAAGAGACTCTGAAGGTCAAGAAGACCGACGAAGAGTACTTCCCTCCTCTTCCTGACTTTAAGTATCCTGACCTTCCTCTAAAACTTCTGGAGGATGACAAACCCACTTACAAGGAGGGTGTCAAGAGATCGATGCAGAAACTGGCTGAGAGAGGTGCCATCTTCATTGGTTACAACGTAAAGTATGGAAAGGCAATGGGAACACTTGAGGGTGTTCCTGATGACCAACTGGTGGAGACACCAGTGGCGGAGAACCTGATGTCAGGACTGGCCATTGGAATGAGTCTTGAAGGTTTCCTTCCTGTCATTTACTTCGAACGACATGATTTCATGTTGGTGGCAGCAGATGCCATTGTGAATCACATTGATAAGATTGAACGCATTTCTCATGGTGAGTTCAAGGTTCCTGTTATAATGAGAGCTGTGACCGCAGACGCTGGTCCATTCTACTCTGGTCCAACACACTCACAGAACCTGACGGAAATGTTTAGACGAGCTGTTGACTTCCCTGTCATTTGTCCTCAGGATGGTCTTGGTGTGATTTGGGCTGTGGATGGAGCACTTGCAAGTGGTCAACCCATGATGATGATTGAGAAGAAATCACTTTACTGACATGACAAAGAAACGTATTCTTGTTATTGGTGACAGTTGTAGAGACGTTTACACTTATTGTGAGGCTTCACGTCTGGCTCCGGATCGTCCGGTCCCAGTCTTGGAACCTGTTCGTGTAGATAAGATGCCTGGGATGGCAATGAATGTCTACGAGAACTTGATTAAGATGACACCGAAGAGTGGTGTGGACATTGTTACAAACTCTAACTGGAAATCAATTCGTAAAGAACGATTTGTTGATTCCAAGAGTAACCACATGTTTGTTCGTGTGGATCATGGTGACGAAGTTGAGAGGTGTGATGTGAGTCAACTCAACCTTGATTATGACTGCATTGTTATTTCAGATTACGATAAAGGTTTTCTTACAGAATCTGACATTGATGAGATCTGTCGGAAACATGACAATGTGATCCTGGACACAAAGAAACAACTGGGTGTCTGGGCAACAGACGCAACGTGGATCAAGATCAATCAACATGAGTATGAGAGGTCGGAAGTCTTCATTAAAAGATACATACCAGACAACATTATCAAAACACTTGGTGGTGAGGGGTGTGAGTTTGATGGACAGGTTTATCCTGTGTTAAAAAAGAAACAAGTTATTGATGTTTCTGGTGCTGGTGACACCTTTTTAGCTGCTTTTGTGGTAAGGTGGTGTCAAGATAAAGATGTGGTTGGTGCAATCAAAGTTGCCAATCACATGGCATCTAAAGTCGTATCTAAAAGAGGAACAAGTACACCATGACGGCGATTGTAACGGGACATAAAGGTTTCATTGGACGGAACCTTTATAACACCCTGAAGGTAATGGGTCATGATCCTCTTGGGGTTGAGATTAACAGCGCTTGGAGTTTCTTAGAGAACTTCAATAACTGGAAAGATGTAAGTGCTGTTTATCACCTCGGTGCAATTTCTGACACCAGGGAGACTGATCTTGATAAGATTTACAATTACAACATTGACTTCAGTCGAGCTTTGTTTGAGGCTTGTGCCATCAATGGAGTTCCCGTGAAGACTGCATCATCTGCAAGTGTTTATGGTAACCTTGTTCATGAAATCAACCCTCTCAATTATTATTCTCTGTCCAAACTGACGATGGACTATTGGATTGAGGAACACATGGCACACTTCCCTTTGATCCAATCATTCAGGTTCTTCAATGTTTATGGGGATGGTGAGGAAGATAAGGTCAGGAAAGGGACAGCTTCTCCTGTTTCCACATTCATTCACCAGGCAAAGACCAAGGGGGTTGTCAAGGTCTTCACGGGGTCAGAGGACTTCATGAGGGACTTTGTTTGTGTGAGGGATGTTGTCTCTCTGATGATCAAGAATGATGAACCGAGTGGTGTTTATGATCTTGGAACAAGTCAGCCAATCTCATTCCAGATGGTGGCAGAGTTGATCTGTGCAAAGTATGGAGCAAAGATAAAGGAAGTCCCCTTCCCCGAAGACTTGGATGGTAAGTATCAAATCTTCACCTCAGCCAAGAAGGATTTCAATCATCAGTTCATTACTGTGAGAGATTATTTGGAGTCAATTCATGAGTAAGATTGTTTGGACAAATGGGTGCTTTGACATCCTTCACCCTGGTCACATTGAACTCTTCAAGATTGGTAAGACACTTTCCAATGGAGGGAAGTTGATTGTTGGTCTTGATTATGATGAGAAGGTGAAGGTGGATAAGGGTCCTGAGAGACCCATCAACACTTTTCAAGACAGGAAGATCATGCTAGAATGCATTAAATACATTGATGTTGTTCTTGGATTTGGATCAAGGAAGGAACTTGAAGACCTCATTGAACTACACAAACCTGACATTCTAATTGATGGAGGAGAATGGCGCCATGATGGAGTGGGACGAGAATTTGCGAAGGAGACTCGGTTTTTCGATCGGGTCGGAGGATATTCCTCCAGTAAAATCATCGAAAGAATCCGCAGCAGATCCAATTAAGTTTGTCCCCAAAGGTTGGGGATACGAAAAGTGGATTGCCAATGGACCTGAATACTGTGGTAAGCTTTTGTTTATTGCAAAGGATAGGAGATGTTCATGGCATTTCCATGAACTGAAAGATGAAGTCTTCTTCGTTTACAGAGGTGCCATTGAAGTTTATCATTCTAATGATGATCTTCTTGAGAGTGCAGACATGACTCTCCTTGGTCCTGGTGAGAAGTTTCATGTTCCTCGTGGGATGAGACACCAGATGGTTGCTCTTGCTGACACAGAGTTGTTTGAGTTCAGTACTCAACACTTTGATTCAGATTCCCACAGACTTATCAAAGGGGACTAATGAAGAGGTATTGTATTGACATTGATGGTACAATCTGTACCCCCACAGTTGGAAGAGGTTATGAACTTGCTGAACCTTTCCCTGACAGGATCGCAAGCATCAATGAGATGTATGATCAAGGACATTATATTATCTTCTTTACTGCAAGAGCGATGGGTCGATTCTGTGGTGACCCTGACGACAGACAGAAAGCTGAGGATCTTATGAGAGATCTCACAGAAAAACAACTTGAGAAGTGGGGAGTGAAGTATCATGAACTTCTTTTCGGTAAACCACACGCCGATGTTTTCATCGACGACAAAGCTGTAAGTGACACGGATTGGTTCTGTTATGGTTAGAGACAAGAATAAATCACTCTCCAAAGTAAAAGGGATTGGTCCAATTTATTATCTCAATCTTGATGGGCAACCTGAGAGACGTGAGTTTATGGAGGAGCAGTTCGAGTATTGGGAGATTGATAATTACAAAAGAATCTCTGCTTATGATGGTCGAGACGATGACCTGAGTGACATCATCAAGGGACGTTACCCTGACATGATGACCTCTGGTGAGATTGGTTGTACAACATCACATCTCAAAGCCATCAAGGAGTTCTATGAGACTGGAGAACCTTATGCAATCATCATGGAAGATGACTGCAGTCTTGACTTGATTCGGTTCTGGAACTTTACATGGAAGGACTTTTACTCTAGAATTCCTTATGACTGGGATGTCGTACAAATTGCAATCATTTGTACAGGAGACATTCACATCAAAATCCATAAGAGATTTGTGAATGAGTTCTCAACAGCTTGTTATCTTATCACTCGTCATCATGCCGAGAAGATGATCAAGCTTCACTGTAGAGGTGACAAGTATAAGCTGGACAATGGAGTGAGACCTCGTCCCGTTGCGGATGACCTTCTTTATAACTCTGGAAACACTTACTCAATCCCTCTTCTTCTTTATCATATCCCCTTGGGATCATCCATTCATCCTGATCATGTTGACGCATTTCATAAAGGGAATTATGATGCACAAATGAACTTCTGGCAAAACATGGGAGCTCAGAAGTCTATTGATGAGTTGATGGATTATGATCCTTATCTGGGTCGTGTCAGTGAGTCGTCAGCAAACAGGGGCTAAATAATGAAACCCCACAACAAACAACTAGCCATTATTAAATATGGAAAAAGAGGTATCGGACTTTTCTCTTAAGAGAAGAGAGTGTTCTGTTTGTAAGGCGGTCTGGATCAACGATCAACACATCTGGTCTGGAACTGGTGCTCAGGGGGATGAACAAACACTACATAACCTGGTATGTTACTCTCAACCTGAGGGATCTGGATGTATCAATCCAGCAAGAGAGGGTAAGGGTGGGCAGATGTATCCTGATAAGGACTCTTGGGAAAAGAGATCCCAAAAGATTGAACAATTAATGAAAGACATGGAGAACGGCAATGCCTCGTGGTAGACTTGACAAGATTGGAGCTGAGAACCGGCTTTATAAACTCATGAACAGACTCGACGATGAGCCATGTGCCGACAGTGATAAATATCTTGCAAAGAGGTATCTCAATTACGTTTTAGATTATATCAAAGAACATTCAAGTTAGGAAATAATAAATAAACCTTGGGCGAATGGCTCAACTACTATCGCTAGCCCAAGAACTAAACAAACAGAGACATGTCGAGTCTCTTATCATCCGTAGGTTAAACTCTACGAGACAAAAAAGGTAAACAAAAATGATCAAATCTGTATTCGCAGCAACTGCTGTAATGTCCATGTCCGCTGGTGCCGCTTTCGCAGGCCCTTATGTTAATGTAGAAACCAATGCTGGTTGGGTTGGCGACGACTACACCGCAGCAGTTACCGACATCCACGCTGGTTTTGAAGGTCCCATTGGTGAGAGTGCTGGCTGGTATGTTCAGGGCGGACCTGCGCTGGTGAACGTTGATGGTGAAGAGGCTGCAACTGAGATCTCCGGTAAGGCTGGACTTGGTGTTGATGTTACAGAATCCCTCAACATCTATGGTGAAGTTTCCTTCCTGACCGAAGATCAGTCCTTCACGGATGATCTGGCTCTCGGAACTAAAGTCGGCGTCAAGTGGACTTTCTGATTCACACATAGTGTGTTATAATATGGGGGGACCAGAGGTCCCCTTTTTTATTGCTTGGACTTATGAGAAAGTTTATTCCCCTTCTCGTCCTTCCTTTTCTTGTGTCCTGTGGTGGACCGAAGGAGGAAGTGGTCGAGGCTCCTCAGTATCCCGTTTACTGCATCCGTGAAGTCGTCTTCCTGGACGATGATCCTCAAGGTCGAGTTCTTCTGGACATGCCTGGTTATCCTTATGGACAGACTGACAAGTACCAAGAGATTGATAGACAGACTTATAATGAACTTGATGTTCCTGTCTGCCAATCTGATGACCCACGCATGTCTTTGGAAGCAAGTGGCATTGCCTGGGCAGATGGACGTGACACATCATTGGATGAATTGCCCGAGTCGGTTGAATAAATAAAACTGAATATCGTTGCCGCTGAGGGAGTGGTTGGCAAAATCCAACAAACACTCCCCTTTTTCTTCATTAAACTAAATTATGATTGAATACTTTCCTTATCATAGAAAACTTCTAAAGAAGAAAGAAGTTAAAGAACTTTTAAATCATTTTGACCAGACATTGCTGCACGTTGGGACAATGTCTGGAGGTGATAATGAGACCACAAGACAAATAAAGCAAGCTTACAATGGTTACTTTGAGGACCCAAGTGCTAATAGAATAATTTATGATGCCTTGGATAGAGATTCGGGGTTCTGCTGGAGAACCATTGCACAAACTACTGAGCGACCGCTGTTGTCGAAGAGTAAACTCGGTCAGTTTTATCATCCACACCAAGACAGTCCCATTCTTGGAGACTACAGTACATCAGTTGTTCTGAACGATGACTTCGAAGGTGGTGAACTTCAGTTGCGTGTCGCTGGTGAGGTGAAGAATTACAAATTTAAACCTGGTGAGGCAATCACTTACCCAACAGGAATGGATCATTGTGTCCGTCCTGTGACTAAAGGAGAAAGGAAGGCACTTGTCATTTGGACTAAGAGCTCAGTGACAGATCCTCTGTTGAGAGAGATTGCCTGTCTTTCAAATAAGGCATATCATATTCTCGCTAAAGAAAAAGACAAGAGAAAAGAGAATCCCTATCTTTTTGAAGATGGGATTGAACAGGCTTCAAATGATCCTCTTTTCTTAATGGATAAGATTTTCTCCCTTATTGGAAGAGCTGATGGTAGCCAGTGGTATAGTAGACGAAATGGTGAGTGAGATTGGAAGGTGGATCACAATGGTAATGATGCTCTTCACCATGTGTAACCAGAGCCCAGAAACACGTCAAGCTTGTATGACTGACTGGGATGTATGGTTATATCCTGAACTTAAGCGGGGGTGGGACCTTCGCTTCGGTGGAGAGAAACCCTATCAAGAAGAAGAGGAAAAACTCAGAGAGAGACAGAATAACAAATGTATGTTAGGATGAACACACACTGATGGGGTTCCATGAACACTGACCGTACTTATTACATTGCATACGATAACGAAACAAGGTTCTGGATTCAGGAAACAAGATTCGGTTTGTATCAGACCGGTCTTGAGGATGGAACTAAGCTTCTGACTGGATTGGATAAGGATGGGACTCTGAAGATGACAGCTCAACACATTGTCTGGATGAAGGAAGGTTTCCCTGAACCACTTAGTGGATCTTATGATGGTGTGGTTGGTGGAAAACTCTAAATAAAGAGAAGAGTAGGATCATTAGATGAGAAGTTTCGATCAGTTTGTTGAATCATCTTCGAAGATTATAAAAGATGAACTCAACCCAAAGTTCTGGGATGGGAAAGAACTGAAGGAAGACGTAAGAAAGGCATCGATGAGAATCGCTAAGTATTATGCCAACTGGACTGATATCCCCATGACAGCCGTGGAGGATGTTCATCTGGTGGGTGGTAATGCTTCTTATCTTTATAATGATAAGTCCGATCTTGACATTCATCTCATCGTTGATAAAGATAAGGTTTCTGAGTGTGGAGAACTCCTGGATGATTATCTAAGATCAAAGAAGAAACTCTGGGCGTTTGAGCACGACGTAAAGATTTACGGAACAGAAGTTGAAATTTATGCTGAGGATGTTAGTGATCCCAAACCTGCTGCTCAGGGTCGTTACTCAATCAAGAATGATGAGTGGATCACTCAACCGAGCAGAGAGATTCCAAAGATCAATGATGCTGCAGTTGTGAGCAAGGTGAAGAACCTGGCTGGAGAGATTGATGACATCATTGATGATGAAGTATCAAATGAGTCGCGTCTTCAGTTTATCAAAAAGAAACTCTTTAATCTTAGAAGACAATCTCTTTCTGAGGGTGGTGAGTTTGCCTTGGGTAACCTTGTGTTCAAGTCTCTGAGAAACAAAGGTTACATTGATAAACTCAATGATTATATGACCAATGTTACTGATAAGAACCTCTCTCTTTATGAGTGGCTTGACATTGAAGAGTCCTCACTTACTCGTGTGATGAGTAAGGATAAGAAGGGTGGAATGGCAATCATGTCAGCACAGAGAGGTGACAAGAGTGCGAAAGAGAACAGAGCTCGTTCCCAGCAACTTGACAAAGACATCAGAGGGAAGGGGTTACCAGGAGCAACCAAAGTTTCTGGTCGTTACACAGAGAACAAAGGTCAGAAGGATGAGAGAAAGGTTGGTGAGAGATCTCATGTGATCTCCAGTGGTAAGATGGGTAAGAAAAGATTTGCTAAAACAATCAAGTCCCTTGGTAAGAAATACAACCAAGACAGTGTGCTCTTGAAGAAGAAGACAAAAGGAGATGCGGCACTGGTGGGGACAAACAAATCCTCATTCCCAGGTTATAATAAGCGTATGAAAACTGGTAAGATGAATCCTGGTAAGACAGGTGAGTTCGACACCAAAGTCAAAAACAAAACGTTCACTTATGAATCAACTGAAGAGGGCATCTAAGAAGTTCATGAAGAAGTTCCCATTCAATCATGTGGTCCTGGAGGATCGTAAAGAAGTCTGGATCAAGGGAGGTTATCCTGGATGTATGGCTGTTCCTAAACTCATGGAAAAGTTTTATCCTGACTACGATGCTAAGTTGGCAAAGAATGAGTTCATTGAGGAACTCAAGAAAGATCCTTCTGTGAGGGACAGGTTAGACGACACATGAAGAACGAAGACAACCCTCACAGTATGGGGCCTCTCGCTAATTTAGTGGGAGGATTTCTAATTGCATTATTTGTTGTTCTGATTCCATTTATTATTTTACTATGACTTTTACTGTTTATTCGAAACAAGGATGTCCTTACTGTGTTAAGGTCATTAGGGCTCTGCAACTTGCAGAACAGAAGTACGTCGAGTTGAAACTAAATAGAGACTTCGACAAGAGTGAGTTTATCCAACAGTTTGGGTTTGGTTCGACCTTCCCTCAAATTGTCACGGAGGATAAACGAATCGGTGGTTGTACCGAAACTGTCAAATACCTACGAGAGAACAATCTAGTCTAATGTTTGATCCAGATCTGGAAATCAATAACGCTGTTGAACTGGCAGTTGATCATGCTTTCAGAGGTAAGATTACTATCAACATGTATGAATATCTGAAGTCACTCAAGGCAACGAGAGGCGACGCTGAGAGATTTCTTGAGAGTCCCACCGCAAAGAATGTCAACCTTTTGATTTATGATCTCGATGATTATCTTGAGGGAGGTTCTGACTCCGAACATAAGCAACTCAGAGAGGCTTATGGTCATCTTGGGAAGCCAGAGGCAAGAAAGATAAGAAACTTTCTTGACAGTATTATCACAGACGCAGGGAAGTATGCACATGACAAACGACCAGGAAGGAGGAAAAGATCTGGCCCCTCTAAATAATGAAGATCAACCCCGAATGAACAGAGGGGTTGAACTAATGATGAGAAACAAAAACAGGAGGAGAGAAGAGCCTAGCCCGGAACCCAAACCTAAGTGGTTTCAATTTCGATTAGGGCAAGTGATTACTCTCTTTCGTAGAGAATTTCACTTTGGATTCGAAATCTATTTGGATACAAACAAAGGTAAGTTCTCAAAGGAGGAGTAAGATGATAGCTGTCACCCTTACACTGTCTGCTTTAATTTCACTGTTATTTCTCGGACTTGGTGGAGTTATTGGATGGTTAGCAAAAGATGTTGTTAATCAAAAGAACACAGCATTCTATCCCATGCACCCAGAGTTCTTGGATGAGGATGGAAACATTATCGCAGATGAGATTATGTCTGTGAGATTCGAAAACCCTGAAGAACTTGGGGAAGATCATTACTAAACACTGATTATTTTATTAAGACCATGGCAACAGCAAAGAAACTCCCACCCAACCCCTTTATTCATGAGATCCTTGAGTTGGCGAGTAAACAAAAGAGTGCCGCAAAGAAAGTTGAGGTTCTGAAAGAATACAGAACAGATGCACTTACGGCAGTTTTGATTTGGAACTTTGATGAGAGTATCATCTCTATGCTTCCTGAGGGTGAAGTCCCCTTTGAGAAGAATGATGTCCCTGTTGGTACAGACCACACCTCTCTTCGTAAAGAATGGAGAAACCTTTATCACTTCGTGAAGGGTGGTAACGACAGTCTTTCGAAGACACGTCGTGAATCGATGTTCATTCAGATTCTTGAAGGTCTTCATCCCACTGAGGCAGAACTCTTGTGTCTCATCAAGGATAAACAACTGACCAAGAAGTTCAAGATCACTAAGGCTAATGTTGACGCCGCTTTCCCTGACATCCAATGGGGCGATCGGTCATGAGTAAAGGTTTTGACATTAACTTCGAAGGACTTGACATGGACCCAGATCAGGTCCAGGCGCTTCTTAAGCAATATAAAAAGATTAAGAAGTATCAGAAATCAAATCTGTTTGCCATCAAGACAATGGATGGAACAGAGAGTGTCGTGTCTAAGATGATTGAGGAAGCTAATGAAGAAGGGTTCTAACCCCATCAACATCCTTAGACTCATCAGTGAGTTGGAAGGATCCTCTCAGATGCTCAACCTGATCGATGAACAGGAAGACAAAAGAATCATTGATCTTCTGAAGTCAAAGTATTATAAAATTTATTTCAGTCTGAAGAAACTTGATAAATAGCTCAAAGAGTGCTATAATGTACTCATGAGGTCAGAGGAACCACCATGACAAAACTCTTATTGAGTCTAATTGTGATTTCCTTGTTGGGTTCATCACCCGCCTTGGCGGATGACCACACCCCTCTTAGTTGCGAGGAGTATTCTGAGGTTCGTGAGATAATCTTAGAAACTGATTGGCTCTCTCAAAAAGAAAAAGATCAGCTTCTTAAGAACATCGAATCGTTCCATGAAACTTCTTGTGTCTGGCCTTCGTTCATTCCTTAAGTTTTCATTTTTGGGTAGAAGACTGGAGGAACGCAAGTAGGACAACGCGGAACGGATCGTTCATTTGAGACCACCCATACCTCAAACGCACACGTTGCCCAAAGGAACGGGAACTAACTCGGATCACCCTTAGGGGTTAAAGGAGAAAAACTGTTCACCAACTTTGGAGTAAACAAATGTCTCAAGCTACTTATCGTGGTGTTGCATACACCATTCAGAATGACACACAGAGTGTCCCTCAAACCATCTTGACTTATCGTGGTGTGGACTACCGTCCCAACACTGAGATCAACCAACCGTCTGGTGAGCGCACCTATCGTGGTGTCTCTTACCAAGCTGGTGTCAATCTCGAAGTTGAGCATGTTCGTAAGAACATCCGCAAGCAGAACGCTCTTCATGGAGCACAAAAATCTCTGGCAATGCGGTGATTGGTCACTCGTAGTTTGTGAGGGGAGGGGTTACACCCCTCCTTTTTTAGTTTATACTGTCATATAATGCCAATCATCATGGATACAGAAAAACTAAAACTGATTGTAAGAAATTTAAAGTCTCTGGTCGATGTCTTGGAGTCTGAGATTTATTCTGATGTAGAATCATACACTAAAGGATCAGAGTATCTCCCCCCACTTGCTGATTACGATGAGGTCTTTGAAGATGACGAATGAGGATTGGAGATATTCAGAAGACAAACTCAAACTCAGGGGAGAGTGTCTTCACATCCTGTTAAATAAGTTTAGTTATGATGACCCCAACAAAGTCAATTACATAACTCAGGACATTTATGAGTGTGCTCATGACTGGGTGTCACAAGGAAATAAGATCAGCAGTGGAATCGTTGCTTACTTTGAAGCCTACTATGTAAACAAGGTGGACACAGAACGTTATGTATGAAGAACTAGACTGTTTTGAGAGGGCTTTGCAACACTTTGGAACCAGGGTTGAAGTTATTGCTGCCATGGAACTTGGTGGTAGAATTAACGCTGAAGATGCCTATCAAATGATTAAAGACGAACTCAAAGAACTCAAGAAATGTCGAAGACAAGTTAAAAAACAGGAGGATTAACATCAATGAAAGTTAGTTTAGTGACAGTTACTCCTGACGCAGAGAAGCACATCGCTTACTGCGCAAGAGTCAGTAACCCACAGAATCAAAACAATGATTCATTCGAAGGATTGCTTCGTTATTGTATCAAACACCAACACTGGAGCATCTTTGAACAAGCAACAATGACTCTGGAGATTGAAACAACCAGAGCTATCGCGGCTCAAATTTTGCGCCATCGCTCATTTACATATCAAGAGTTTTCACAACGTTATGCAGATACTAGTCTTCTGACTGACATTGAACTTCCTGAACTGAGACGACAGGACACCAAGAACAGACAGAACTCCATTGATGATCTTGATCCAGAGGTTGTTGAGAAGTTGAATCGTCAGATGGTAACTCTGTTCAGTTCTGCATCCAATCTCTATCAACAGATGTTGGGACATGGTGTGGCAAAGGAATGTGCTCGATTTGTTCTCCCTCTCGCAACTCCAACAAAAATGTATATGACTGGCTCAATTCGCAGCTGGTTACATTATATTGATCTGAGATCTTCTAATGGAACTCAGAAAGAACACATGGACATTGCTTTGGCGTGTAGAGACATCTTCACAAAAGAGTTTCCAACCATTGCATCTGCGATGGATTGGACAGAATAAATAACTAACCCCTGAGTTTAATTATGGCGACATATCCTGTCAGAAATAAAAAGACTGGTGAAGAAAAAGAGATCCAAATGAGTGTTCATGACTGGGATCAGTGGAGAGAGGACAATCCTGATTGGGAACGTTTCTACACTCCATATAACTCACCAGCGTTGGGTCTTGAAATGGGCGACCCCCTTAGCAAGATTTACACGAAACATCCAGGTTGGAAGGATGTTATCAGTTCAGCTAAGAAGCAACCAGGAAGTACACTAAAACACTACGACTAATTTTATGCCGAGAAAGAGCAAGTCAGGGATTGGAAGTACTAATCCTGTCCCCTTTGGTATGAGCAACAAGCAGATGAAGAGGAAGAAACCAATCAATCTTGATTACATCAAGAAGATTGAACCTCTCACTGATAATCAGGAATACTTCTTTGATAAGTATTCAAAAGATCAGAATATGGTTGCTTATGGGGTGGCTGGAACTGGCAAGACATTCATCGCACTCTACAACGCACTTCTAGATGTTCTGGATGTCAAGAGTCCATATGAAAAGATTTACATTGTTCGTTCTTTAGTCGCCACCCGAGAGATTGGATTCCTCCCTGGTGACCACGAAGATAAGTCATCTCTTTATCAGATTCCTTATAAGAACATGGTCAAATACATGTTCGAGATGCCAGACGACAACGCTTTCGAGATGTTGTACTCTAATCTCAAAGCACAAGGAACGATTGGTTTCTGGTCCACCTCCTTTATCAGAGGAACAACTCTCGATAAAGCGATTATAATTGTTGATGAGTTCCAGAATTTGAACTTCCACGAACTCGACTCCATCATTACTCGTGTTGGTGTTGATTCTAAGATTCTCTTTTGTGGTGACGCTACTCAGTCTGATCTAACAAAACAGAATGAAAGGAATGGAATTGCAGACTTTATGAAGATTCTGAGGAACATGCCTTCCTTTGATATCGTTGAGTTTGAAGCAGAAGACATCTGTCGTTCTGGTCTTGTCAAAGAGTACATTGTTGCTAAACTTGAATTGGGTCTTTAATGTTTATTCATAAGGAAGTTGACTTTGACTCCATGTCAAGGGAGACAATTGATGGTGTCAGATACTACCATGTACCTGGCACCGATAAGTTGGTTAGGTTACCTTCAATCACTTCTGTGATCAGTCACAGGAACAGAGAGAAGTTCAAAGAATGGAGGAAGAGGGTTGGTGAGGAAGAAGCCAACAACATCACTCGTAAGGCAACTCATCGTGGTACTGATGCTCACACATTGATTGAAGAGTATCTGAACAACGTTGATCCTGAGGAGATGACTAAGGTTCTTCCTTTGTCTGAGTATCTGTTCAAACAGGCTAAGCCAACTCTGGACAAGATTGATAACATCCTGTGTCAAGAACAGGCAATGTTCAGTTATCAACTTGGGATTGCTGGATCAGTTGATTGCATCGCTGAGTTTGATGGTGAGTTGGCCATCATTGACTTCAAGACTTCCAAGAAACCCAAGCCGCGTGAGTGGATTGAGGATTACTTTGTTCAGTGTGCAGCTTATGCTTGTATGCTTTACGAAATGAAAGGAACAACTGTTAAGAAGTTAGTTATAATTATGACATGTGAAAATGGTGACGTTGAAGTCTATGAGGAATATGACAAGAGCAAGTACATCAGACTTCTCACAGAATATATTAGAGAGTTTGTTCAATTCAAATTACAGGAATATGCAAAAGCCTGAAGAAGAAAATCTGAACGATCTTCTGAGAAGTAAGTTCTTTTCTCCATCGAGATTCTCTGAGGAGATTGAGAAGGTCGTTCTTGAGAACCCATCCATGGGTTACATGGATGCCATTGTCTTCTTCTGCGATAACAACAACATTGACATTGAGTCTGTTCCAAAGTTGATCTCTAAGCCTCTGAAAGAGAGGATTAGATGTGAAGCGATTGAAATGAATTTACTGAAACGAACAAGCAGAGCTAAACTTCCCATATGATTCCTAAGGTGAAACCCTTCGACGCTTACAAGTCCTACCTTGGACTTAAGAACCACTTTACCCGGTCTAACTATGACTGGCATAAGTACGCTGGAAAGTCGAAGGCATCTGTTCAAGCATTTTATAAAAGAAAGGACAGATTTTGGTTTGAGAAACTCTCAAGACAGAAGAATGATCAAGAGGTCATCGACTTCTTCGTCGCCAACTTTTCAATGAGCGATGACCCTGGAACTCTCTGGATTGGTGAGGTTATTCGTAATGGAGAAAGTAATTACACAGAGTGGAAGAAGAGAAACCAAGCTCTGAGTTATCACTTCAAGGAAGAGGTTGAGAAACTCTTTGATGGAAAAAAGTTTGATGATGTGTTTATGATTGATGGGTCACGTCACCCTGAGATTGTTAAGAAACATTTAGGAAAAGAGGTTTCTCTTGAAACTTTGATTATATTGGAGAGGATTTTGGGATTCAAGAAAGAGTTTGACAAGAAACTTAAAGACCCTGTCTGGCAAGTTCTTTCCATGAGAATGTCTAAGTATAATTCATTCCTTAGTGTAGACATTTTTAAGTTCAAGAAAATTTTAAAAGACGCAGTGTTATGAGTTTCTTTGATTCGGAAATTGTTCAAAAAGAAATGGAGGACATCACTTCTCTTCAGGAGGAGATCTATGATAATGTGTACTCCTACTTCACGATGAATAAGAAGGAGAAGATTGAACACATCAAACTCCTTCAAACCCTTGTTGACAAACAAAAGATTCTTTATGCTCGTCTTTCTCTCTCGGATGATCCCAGAGCAAAACAGATGAAGGAAAACATTCGTGACTCAGCAAAGAATCTTGGATTCCCTGATGATGCAGACCTAAATAAGATGTTCGCTTCGATGTCAAATATGATAACATTGATGATGGAGGCATTGGAGGAACAAGAATAACAGATAGTGGGCTGGACGATCCCTAAGCTAAGTCACACAAGCCAAATACAACAAATAGGTAAACACATGTCGTTCGAAAGTCTAAAGAAGCAATCCTCTCTGGGTTCCCTCACTTCCAAACTGGTCAAGGAAGTGGAGAAGATGAATGGTGGAGATAAAGGAGGCGATGAACGTCTCTGGAAACCCGAGATGGACAAAAGTGGTAACGGTTACGCTGTAATTCGTTTCCTCCCTGCACCTGATGGAGAAGATCTCCCCTGGGTGAAGTTGTTCAACCACGCCTTCCAAGGTCCCGGTGGTTGGTACATTGAGAATTCTCTGACCACTCTGAACCAGAAAGACCCTGTCACAGAGAGCAACCGTGATCTCTGGAACAGTGGTGTTGATTCTGATAAGGACATTGTCCGTCAACGGAAGCGTAAGCTCTCCTTCTACGCCAACATTTATGTGGTGAAAGATCCCGCTAACCCTCAGAATGAAGGTGGTGTCTTCCTCTATCGTTTCGGTCGTAAGATCTTCGATAAGATCATGGAAGCAATGCAACCTGAGTTCGAGGACGAGACTCCCATCAACCCCTTCGACTTCTGGCAAGGTGCCAACTTCAAACTGAAGCTGAAGAAGGTTGCGGGTTACTGGAACTATGACTCCAGTGAGTTCGCTGCACCATCAGCTCTTCTGGATGATGATGAGGCTCTGGAGGCAATCTGGAAAAAGGAGTACTCACTGGCTGAGATCGTTGCTCCTGATAAGTTCAAAGATTATGACACCCTTCAGAAGCGTCTTGACTCTGTTCTTGGAGTCGGTAAGCCCAAGGCTCGTCCTCAAGAGGATCTCGACACTGAGGTCGCAGAGACTGTCAAACCCGCAAGTGATGAAGAAGTTCTTCGTCGTCTTGAAGAGAGCGCTAAGGCAGCACGAGAGGTTGAACCTGCCACCTCTGTTGATGAGGAAGACCCGATGTCATATTTCTCAAAGTTGGCAGAAAGCTGAGGGAAATCGACCTTTGATTCCAAAAAAGGTCTAAAATTTTTTCCTGGGCAAAATTGACCCCCTTTAGGTTTTTCAGACCTGAAGGGGGTTTCTGTTTAGGTGTACAATCTGATGTCATCACCTTTCACAACACTTGGGCTCACATATTGAGTCGATCCTTGTTTGTATGGCATAATTCTGTCAAGGTCATCTTCAATCAACATGAGGTAGAATGGTTTGAGAACGTAAATGTTTCTCCTCTCTTCTTGGAGTCTCTCTTCCTCTTGGTAATTGGTCACCTCAACAGTGATTTCTGCTGCAGTCGCCTCACTTCCAAGACCATAATCATAATAATCAAGTCTGAAGTTCTTAGGAACTGTGAGACCAGCTGGGATGAGAACTTTACCCAATGAGTCAGTCACTTCAATGGTTTCATAGTGATTGGTTGCGTTGATGTTCTCTTCTGATCCATACTTCTTCATCAGATAATCATCATATGCTTCTTGAGTGAGTGGCCACTCATTTCCAGGATTGATGATGTTATTTCCAAGCATCACCACCCAATCGTAGTTGGGAGTGTCATAAACTTCCTGAGATACGTCATCTGGACGATCTCCTGGTCTAATCTGAAAGCGTGTGTAATAGAACAGATTATTGAAAATGTCTGGTCTAATTTTTGCTCTCTTGAAGAGGTTTTTGGTTCTGACGTAGTCACCATTCTTCGCATTAGGAAGACGGCTGACATAATCAAAGTCTGGAACGTGTCTAAAGTACTTTCTTGCCATTTTAGTAACCCATGTTGAGTGCGCCTTCTTCTGCGAGTTGGTCCCCCTGATAAATCGGTTCGAGTTCTGTGAAAGTTAAATCCATGTTATATGCTGTCATCGACCCATCGGGGTGAGTCATGTAGTTGTTGTCAGGAGTGTAATTGACATTAAATGACTGCAACGCCACAGGTTTGAACTTAGGAAGGAATGGATGTTGTGCGTCAGTGTCTCCAAAGATGTACTCCAGTGTGAAAATGTTAGGAGTCAGGAGGAAAATACTTCCGTTTGAAGTTGCAGGAGCCATGTTCTTTTTGAAGAACTTGATGATGCTTCTACACATACCTGCTTCCTCCAATTCTCTCGGACAGAGTTTAAAGTTGAAGTTGACAGTACGAAGTGTGGGACCTTGGAACAGAAGTTCCATGTTTGGGTTGAGAACTTGACCTGTCGCACGAGCAACAATGTTTCTCCCAACAGCTTGACCTGCGAAATAAGCTTTGATGAAAGGTGCCATTCCTGCATCTCCAGCCAGTTCCTGAGCGGATGCGGAGATGTCACCAATCAATCTAGAAGCTGCGCCTGTCAAATCGAAGTTACCCAGCGTTCCGATTGTGTTACCTGCAGCAGCGGCGAGTTTAGCCTGAATGGCGTTTAGTTCATCTGCACCCCACTTGACATTCGTGTTTTCTTGAATACTTGGTTGCATCGGAAGTAAGACACTTCCTTGAGGATCTCCAAGACGATTTTTACCACTACTAATTAAGTTAGCAGCAGATTTCTCTCCAGCAAGTACGTCTATCCCAGCGTCTGCCCCGGGCGCTGTGTATTCATAGGCACTAATTCTAATGTAATCAAAACCAAGTTCTTGTAAATTCGCTAAAGGATATCTAAGTTCCTTTACAGATGCTGCTTGGGCCGCGGCTTTGGTTTGAGCTGGTTTGATTCCATCAGAGTCATTTGTGAGTGGAATGCTGGTTTCACCTGTTGGATCAACACCAAAGTTTGCTGATGCTGTCAGTGGAAACGCGATATCGGAGAGGAAATTTACTGGAGCATCGGATAGAAATTGAGGTTGCGCTGAGTATGGGTTAAAGTCTGTAACTGTCCCATTATTATTCACTACCTGCCCTGTTGTGGGATTAACCACATAAGGAATCATTTGTTCAGTGGAATAATAAGTTTGAAGTGTCTCTGCCTGAAGGGGACTCTCGTACTTTGTTGTGTCATTGAGGATAAGTGCTCTGTCTTCATTGAAAAGGGGCACACCTTCCAAATAAAACTTCTCAGTGAACTGATCTACGGTTAATTGCTCACTCCCTGATAGACTACTGTTATAGAGTTGAGTGAACAATTCACTGTCAGTGATAGTCCAGTTTGAATCTGTAGACTCAGCAAGAAGTTTCCCCTGTGATGAATACAGTTGCATCTTGCCTGTACTTGTATCAGTGATCTCATCCACCTTTAGGGAGTCCCAAATTCTAGATGATTTATACGACGCCATTTGGTGAAGTTGTGGGTTTTAGTTATTTAGAGTGAATTTTTGATAAGCTATGGATCTGAGGTCACTCAACTCACTTTCACGAACAATATGAAGTTGGCTCTGGGTCTCAACCCAATCATAATTACGAACTTCTCCCCAGTGGTAGTTGATGCCCCTGAATCCCCACTCGAAGACACCGATACAAGCAATCAGTGGAAACTCATCATAAAGAATTCTTGGTGTCTTTGCTTTGTAGATGAATGTGTAATACTTTCCCACTTCTGGAACAACATCCGTATCTTTGAGAGTATCCATGATCAGTAACATCTTGTCATCAGAATCCTGAATTAGGGATGTTTGATCAAGAAGATCTCTTGTTCTGATTGGTTCTGAATTAGCCATTGAACAAGTTGTCCTCTGTGATTATTTTGAATTCAACTCCATTATCCAAACAGAAGTCCTCAGCAGCCTTCCACTTAGCTCGATTGACTTCATATGTCTTCACTTCATTGATGTAACTTTGAGTTACACGACTCCTCTTCTTTGGAGGCATTGTTTGTTTCTTTGGTTTGACTTCAACAACATATTTCTTGACTTTTCCACCCTTCTCTTTCACCTCAATCAGATAATCTGGAAAGTAACGATGAACTCTGTGATCAACAGGAGAGAGATAAGGAATGCTGAACTCTTCTGATGCCCACCTGAGGATGTTTTCGTTCTTATCACACCAATTGCAGAATCGTCTCTCCCAAGAACTTCTACAAATAATGTTGTTCGGATCACCTTGATATTTCTTTGGGTTACTCGGTTTGAACCGACTTTTAATAGGTCTCCCCATACCCACTAAATAAAGCATACTAATCAACCAATATTTAGATGGCTACCGCAGGCGGTTCAAATCCAAAGGCATCGAGTATCAGGACATCCGATCTCAGAACTCGCGTTGCAAATGTCGCAACAACAACCAATTATATTGTCAAACTACAACCACCCCCGCTTGTCGCCGCTTACTTGAGAGATAAAGGGTTTAATTACACCAGTGATGATGGTTATAATGTTGAGTTATCCTGTAATGTGGCTCAACTTCCTGGTTCCAGTTTCTCAACACATGAACAAAGGAATGATTATTCTGGTGTAACGGAGAGAATGGTTTATCGTAGAGAATATGATACCAATTTGTCTTTCACATTTATGGTGAATAATCAATATGATGCTGTTGAGATGTTTGATGGTTGGATGGACTTTATTGCTGGACAAGAAGACACCTCATCGTTCCTAAGTCCTTACGCTTCTTATCGGACTTCTTATGCGAACGATTATAGAACAAACATTCACATTACCAAGTTTGAGAAGAATGTTGATGCGAAATCACTAAAAGGTGAAAGACCAAGAGAATTGAGATACACCATGGTTGGTGCATATCCTATTTCAACACAACCAATGCAAGTTGGTTACGGGGACAAAAATAACATGTTACAATACAGTGTTTACATGACCTTCATTCGTTATGTGAGAGAAAGAGTAGACGCATAAACCCCACCTAAATATTCACACTGAGATTGTTATTACTTTACAATGCCTTTACCAAAAATTGCAACTCCAACTTATGAATTGGAACTGCCCTCAACAAAGAAGAAAATCAAATATCGTCCCTTTCTTGTAAAAGAAGAGAAACTCTTGGTTCTCGCAATGGAGAGTGAGGATACGAAACAGATTACAACAGCAATCAAGAACGTGCTGAAATCATGTATTTTGACCAGAGGTATTAAGGTTGAAGTTCTTCCAACATTCGACATTGAGTTTTTGTTTCTCAACATTCGTGCCAAGTCCGTTGGTGAGGTTGTTGAGTTGAAGTTGATTTGTCCTGATGATAGAATCACAGAAGTTGATGTTGAACTTGATATTGAAGAGATTCGTGTTCAGGAACAGGAGGGTCACAACAAAACAATCATTCTTGATGACAATCTGAGGATGGACATGAAGTACCCCTCTCTTGAACAATTCATCAAGAATAACTTTGATGTTGGAAATGTAGACATTGAGCAATCTTTTGAGTTGATCGGTTCTTGTGTGGATAAGATCTACAACGAAGATGAGGTTTGGGATACTGCTGATGTCTCGGCAAAAGAGGTCAAAGAGTTTCTTGAGCAGATGAATTCGAAGCAGTTCAAAGACATTGAGAAGTTCTTTGAGACGATGCCAAAACTCATTCACACAATCGAAGTTATTAATCCAAAAACTAAAGTTAAGAGTCCTATCGTGTTGGAGGGTTTAAACTCTTTTTTCGCGTAGGGATGGTACACATGTCTCTTGAGGCTTATTTCAAACTGAATTTCGCCCTCATGCAGTACCATAAATACTCACTGACGGAGATTGAAAACATGATTCCCTGGGAACGGGACATTTACGTTACACTCCTCCAGCAACATCTTGAAGAAGAGAAGAAACGGCAAATGGAGTAAATGGCAGATCCAAAGAAGTCAAACAAAATGTCCATCTCAGGTAACTCTGAATCGACTTCTGCTGCCAAGAAGAAAGGTATAAACTCAGTAAAAAGTAAGGCAACATCAACGGATATTGTGGATGTTGATGAGAATGTCGCAGAAGTAATTGGCATTCAAGACAACTTTGACCTATCATACGGGGAGTACAGAACTCTCCTAAAAGAAGCTGCTATCAGGGGAAGAGATGACAATTCACCAATTGATGGAGAAACAACAGAGAAGATCACACAAGAATACAGGAGAATAAAGGGAAAGGAAGGACAGATTAGACCTAAGGTAAAGAAGGTTTCCTTCCAAAAAGTATTCAATACAAAACCACCAAAGGTAGCTGGACTGATTGGTGGATCTTCTTCTCTTGCACTGAGATCACCAGATGCTCTGAAAGAAAAAGAAGAAAAAGAAGAAGACAAAAAAGAGATGATGATGGACAAGTATGTCTCATCATCTCTTACAAAGATAACAAAGAACATCTTTGACATTGAGAAAGTTGTTGTTACTATCTTAGGGGACGAAAAGACAAAAGCAAAAAGAGATAATCAGGCAATCCGCGATGCAAAGAGGAAAGAAAAAGAAGAAGCAGGTGAGAAGGCAGTTGCGAAAAAATCTAAGAGTTTCTTGCAAGGCTTCAAGCCAAAGATTCCTTTCATGGATCAAATCAAGACGTACTTTGGAAACATCCTTGCTGGTGGAGCAGTCTTAGGATTGTTGAATTGGGTCAATGATCCTGAGAATCAAAAAAAGATTGATTCATTTACAACATTCTTACAGGATTCTGTTCCAGTAATTTTGGCTGGGTTTGCTGCCTTAATTGCTTTTGATCTTGGAATGAAACTTCTTGGATTTGTGAAGCTTTTTGTTCCTGTCCTAACAACACTTATAGGGTTTATGATGAATCCTGCTGTGCTTCTTGCCCTTGCTGGGATTGGAGCTGCGATTCTAATTGATAAAGGTGTGGATATGGCCAGAGATGCACGAGAAGGTGCAGAGGCCCAAAAAGATCATGATGCACTCAATCAACAGCTGAGAGATGCAGGAATGACTCCAAGGGGGATGAACATCTCGTCAGACATTGGTGAAGGTGAAGATGGAAGAACACCAGCACAGGAAGCAATCTACCAAGAAGTTCAGAAAAGAAGAAAAATACTTCACAAATATAGTGAGGGTATGAGATCGGAGTTTGATGCTGTCGATCGTCTAAGACGAGAGCAAATCGAAGCAATTCAGGAAAAAGACTCGAAGTATACTATTAAGAATGTTTATGGTAATCGTGTTCTTACAGAGGAGGGAGAAGCAGAAGTAGAAAGAATCAAACAAGAAGCAGAAGAAAGGAAAAAGAAAATTCGAGAAGAGTTTGATAAGGAAGTTGCAACTCCTGGTAGTGTCATGAGGGGTGGTATTTCACTCACCGACCAAGTCATGGGAACTGGTGAGGTTACCACTGAGAGAATTGATGAGCGACTGAGCGCAGCGGAGAAAGCAAAAAAAGGAAGTAATACCAGAACAAGAGTTCCCGGTGTTGGGTCGATTGTCGCTGGAAGGAATTTCTTTGGTATTGCTGAAACGAAATACTACAATGTGAATGGAGAGCAAATTAAGAAAGAAGAATTCGATAAACTGGTTAAAGGTGTAAAGTCCAGGATAGAGGGTGGAGAAAAGATTACAATTCCATCAGTCACTCCACAACCAGGTGTTGGTCCTGGATCAGAGAAAGAAACCGCAGAAAAGGTTAAACCAAGAACTCTGACTGAAGCTGAATTTACTGAGGCAAGAAATAATGCTGACATCCTTGATGAATATAATGATGAAATTGGAAATTCAAGAAATTATGAAGAGTATTTGAAATCAAAGGGTCTCATCGTCCCTAGGGATGATAAAAAGATGGGAGTGGATGCAGAAGAACTTCCAATTGCTCCAGTACAGAAGACACAACCAGCCCCAGATCCTCCTGGAGTAACTGATAAGGATGATGTGACTGTTATGCCTGGACCAGAAGCTGGTCCCAACGCATCGACTGCTTCATCCCAACCAGCAGCTGATGTTGCCTTCTTCTCGTCTGAGGACACTGGTAATGATTCAATTCTTGGTGTGAAGGGTCTCTATAATGTAACGGCGGTGGCAGCATGATAGGAATGGTCCCTGGGAGTTTAGCTAAAGGTCTTCTTGGTGGAAGTGCCAAGAAGTCTTCGGTGCAGGGTGCAAGTCGAGCAATCGTCAGACAAACCAAACAAGACGGAGAAGAACGAGCGAAAGAGAAACCAAAGGCAATTCCTGTAAAGAGATCATCTCGTTCATCAGGTGGGATGAGTCTGGCTAAATTCACAGGAACATCTAGACCTGAGGAGAAAGTTGAGAAGATTCAAGTCGAAGAAGAGGGAGATGAAAAGGTTGCCTCTTCTTTGACATCTCTGGACAAAGCCACAAAGTCTCTCAAGGAGTCCATGGTGGCTCTTGTTACCTTTAGGAGAAAGCAGGATAAGGAAATAGAAAAAGAAGAGAGAACTGCAACGAGAGAAGCAAAAGAGAAAGGGTTTGAAATTGGAGTTCCTGGGTTCGTTCGCAAAGCCGTACAACCACTCATCAATAGGACGATGGATTATCTCAAGAACATTCTGATTGGTGGAATCGTTCTTGCCATTGTTCAGAATCTTGAGAAGATCCTTGATTACATTAGTGATCTTTGGAATGAAACTCTTAAACCAATTTTTGAATGGATGAACAAATGGATCTTCCAACCAATATGGACTGGATTGAAGTGGATCGTGAATGAAGGAGTTCCAATTGTTAAAGAAATCTTAGCGCATCCTATATCACAAACGGTAATTGATGGGATTAAGGCTGGTCTTGATAAGATCAGTGAAGTCTTTCCAATCTTTGAAAATTTGGTCAAAACATTCACCAAGGGTGGCAACGGTCAAGGTGGAGGCAGTGGCACATATGATACGTCATCTGGGGGTCTTTTGGCTGGAGGTGGTGTTGATATGGGATCAGCTGCGAAGAAACAAATCTCTGAAGCGGGATTTGGTGAATCTGAATTCACCTTGTTTAGAGACGCAGTTGCACAAATTGAATCTGGTGGTGAATATGACATCCAGGGTGGATCTGGTGGCATGTATGCTGGTAGATATCAGATGGGTGCAGCTGCAAGACAAGATGCCGCAAGATTCTTAGGTGAAGAATATCAAGGAGACAGTGAAGCAGCAAGAAAGAGATTTAGAGAAGATCCTGCAATGCAGGAGAGATACTTCGCTGCTTACACCAGAGCCAATCATCAGACTCTGATGAGGAACAAGACTTATGCGGCAATGAGTAATGAGCAGAAACTCCAAGTTCTTGGTTATGCCCATAACGCTGGAGCTGGGAATGCATTGAAGTGGATGCAACAGAACATGAGAGGAAGTTTTGAGGATGGGTTTGGTACAAAGTCCTCAAAGTATGCAGACGCCATAAGAAGAGCTCAAGAACAAAGAAGACAACCACTGCCACCATCCATGAGATCAAGGGGTACAACACCTGTTGCTGGAGAGAGTATTGTGTCAAGTGACATTAAGGATTTTAGAAAGTTTAGAACCTCAATGGGTGGAAGTGCCACAAGACAACCAACTGCTAACCCTGATTATTATCAGATCAGAGAAATGGGTGTTTATGGAAGTGGTAATTATAATATTAGTCCTTTGGCTGATGACACCAATTATGAGATTGGACTACACAAAGGTGCAGGACACCATGAGAACAGAGCCTTTGACATTCCAGTCCCTCCCAATTCTGCACAGGGTGACAGAGTTGCAAAGTTCTGGAGAGATCGTGGATACACAGTGATTTGGAGATCAGCTGGTCACTATGATCACGTTCATGTGGAAGTTCCGAAAGCGAGAGCTGAAGAGTTCTTCAAAGTGATTCCAGAACTTCAAAAACCAGTTCCTCCAAGTGACAGAGCGAAGAAAGTTTCAACCGAACCCTCTTACAGTAAAACTAAAAATACTGTTGTGGTTGCATCCAACCCTCCAGCAACACCAGTTGTTATTAATGGGGGTGGTTCAGGTCTTCCCGCCTCTGGCGGTTCTGACAAAAAGGCGTTAAATAGTCTTATGAGACAAAGAGCAAATAGTCAACTCTATTCCGCATAATGGAGAATCCAAACACAGGTGCAGGTAACATAAAGAAGTTCCAAGTCACCAACAATCGAACTGGTAACTCTGTGGATCTCTCTGCAGGTATTGTTGAGTATAGTTTTTACGAGAACGTTCTCTCAAACAATATTACTGCACGTGCTATTGTTGTTGAAACTGGTAACCAAGATCAAGGTGCTCAGGACAGCACCATTGATGGACTTCCCATCCGAGGTGGTGAGAAGGTCGTCATTGAGGTTGAAGATGCCACACAACAACCCATCACTCTTCGTAATCCTTTGAGAGTTAATAAGATTGGTAAGGCGACGCCTGGAACAAGACAGGATGTTTATGTTCTTGAGCTTGCAACCGATGAGTATCATTTGAATGAGCAGACGAGGGTCACGAAACAATATCAAGGAAAGATCTCCGATAATGTAAGAACGATCCTTACAGAGGTTTTGAAGACAGAGGAACCCCTTGACATTGACGAGACAGCTCTGGATATGAACTTCTTTGGTAACACCAAGAAACCATTCTACACTGTGACATGGTTGGCATCAAAGTCAGTTCCAGACTCAAGTGTTGGTGACACAGCTGGTTATCTCTTTTACCAAACAAGAGATGGTCTGTTCTTCAAATCAATTGACAAGTTGTTTGAACAAGAACCAACTAAGAAGTATTTTCTGAATGACACACAAGCTCTTCCACCTGGTTACGATGCAAAGGTGTTGAAGTATAATATTGGAAGTAACATCGATCTCCACACTCAACAATCAATCGGTGCTTACAACAACAGAAGCATCTACTTTGATTTTTATGCAATGAACTATAAGGTTGTTGATTTTAGTATTGAAGAACAAGAGGGAAAGGCAAAAACAGCTGGACCAGATTACATCAATGTTGATGAAGAGTTTGTGGCGGAACCCACCAGACTTTACAATCACATTCTTGATGTTGGTGTCAATCCTCCTGGTTCTGGTGATGATCAACTGAGGAATCAGAAAAAAGATCCAACTGCACCAAACTACAAAGCAGAAGACACAATGGTTCAGACCATTATGAGATATAATCAGATGTTCACTGTTAGGGCTGATATTATTATTCCTGGTGACTTTACTATCAAGTGTGGAGACATCGTTCAATGTGACTTCCCACAACTAAAAGGTGGAAGAGAACAAGAAATAAACAGACAAAGTGGTGGTAAATACATGGTGGCATCTGTTTGTCATCGAATTACAGGAAAGGATACATTGACGAGTCTTGGTTTGGTTAGAGATTCGTTTGGTAAAGAGGGAGGTTTCTGATAATGATGGACGATTTATTAAGACAACATTTTGTTGGCCGGGATGGATACACCTGGTGGGTAGGACAGATTGCTCCTGAGGAGACTTGGAAGAATAACATTCCTGGACAACCAGAACCAGATAACACTTCGATTCTTGGTTTCTCTGAGAGATACCGTGTGAGAATCATGGGTTATCACACAGACAGCACATTTGATGTTGCAGACGAGGAACTCCCCTGGGCATACATCATGTACCCAGTCACTGCTGGTGGTGGAGGTAGATCATCTTACCAGTCATCCAACATTGCTGCTGGTAACTTCGTCATTGGTTTCTTCATTGATGGACCCAACGCACAACTCCCCATCATCCAAGGAATTATTGGTAACAATGATTACCAAGAAGTGATGAAGGAGTTGAATGGTGATAAGAGATTTGTCCCTATAACTGGCAACCAACCAGGTGAAAAGGTTTCAACTTTATTGGTAAAGGCAACTCCTGGTGCTGGAGAAACTGCTCCACAAGAAAACTCAACTGGTGCCACAACCAATAAGGATTACGTTGAGAGCACGACAGGAAATAACACTCAGACAGATTTCCAATCTCAAGAGAGTAGGAAAAGCGGTCAAAGGGACAAACCTCTTGCTGAAACACAAGAGTGTGATCCAGCACAAACTGGCAAATTCCAACAACAGTTGCAAAACGCTCTTCGGGATATTCAAGAGCTCCAGAGGTCAATTTATGACACAAGGAGTGCATTAGCATTGGAGACATCTGACATTCAGGCAGAGATTGATGCCAAGATTGACGAGGCTTCTAAGTTGATTTCAGGAACAATCAAGAACGGAATCAATGAAGTTGAGGCAGCCATTCAGAGAGAAACCAATGAAAAACTAAAACAGGCTTACAACAAGGTCTTCCCTAATGAGATGCCTGGCGTCATGAAGACAACAGAGAAAGTTGTAGACGCACTTGCTTGTGCATTTAGAGAACAGGTTAATGGCACAGGAGGAACAGTTGCAGATATGTTGGGATTGGCATCAAACAGAATGGTCAACGCTGACAACTGTGCTGCTGAGATTGCAATGGGGATCTTGTATGGTATTGCTGTGGGTGGTGCCTCTAAATCACTAGGAGAAGGACTTGGTGATCTCGCTACTGATGTCGTTGATGACACCACTGGGATTGTTGGTGACGCCGCTGGTGATATTGTTGGAACTGTTAGTGGTACAGCAGATCAAGCTCTTGGTGCCGCTGGTGACGTTGTTGGGGCTGTTGGTGATCTAACATCGGCAATCTCAGATGTCACAAGTGGTGCTAAAAGTTTTGTCAAGGATCCTTTGTCATTCTTGGGTTGTGAAGAGGACCCTAAGTGTAACACAGTCACAATTTACAGTCTGTGGAATGGGTCAAAAGTGAGTGGAAAACCTGGCATTTCAGGGGTGATGGACTCAATGAAAAACTCTGTTGATTCTGTAACAGGAGTTGTTGATGCAGTAACAGGCACCCCAGATGATATTGAAAGTATTTTGAATGAGACTCTGGGAGAATTTCAAAATCTCTTCAATAATCCAAACTGTGATAGTGGACCCAACAGTGCAAAAGAATGTGGACCACCAACAACCAAGTACATGAACACTGGTGGTGGTTCTGGTGCTTCTGGAAATGTCATTGTCAGTGTAGCTGGTGAGGTTCTTGGTTACGATCCCATTGATTTTGGAACTGGTTATTCAAAAAACACAACTGCTTATATTGATGACGATTGTGGAACTGGAAGTGGTGCTGTCGTTAAACCAGTCATTGAAGACTACACCTACACAGATGATGAAGGCAATGAAGTGAAAACCCAAGGTGTTGTTGACCTGATTGTTCTTGATCCTGGAGCAGATTACACACCAACACCAAATGGAAACAAAGGTGGATTTGGAAGTGTGTGGAAGTATTCAAATGAAACTCTTATCACTCATCCTGATAAAACATTTGACCCACCCATTCCTCCTGGTTATGAAGTTGAGGTGACACCTGGTGATGGAGTCGAACTCCCACCTGGAACGGAGATTGTCACTGAACCGACCTCACCTAATGAGACAACTGGTGAAACTGGTGGTGAGACAATCGTTGGTGGAGCCACTCACATCGTCCAACGTCCTGGAATATTTACAACTCCTTTCCCACTTGACAAACCAGTCGGAGAGAGTTATCCTTCAGAATCAGATGGTGCTTATCCTGTTCTTCTTTATCTTTGTGAGATCATCATTCAGGAAGCTGGTGTTGGTTATCAAACAGGAGATGAAGTTGTCATTGAACCGTCTTATGGTGCAACCGCAGTCATGGAGGCAGACAATGTTGGAAGAGTAAATAAGGTTAAAGTTACCGCAGGAGGAGAGGGTTTCAAAGAAATGCCACTGATTTATGTCAGATCGGCAACTGGTTTCAACTCTGTCTTAAGTGCCAAGTTCTGTGTCAGACAGGTTGGCAAGGATGAGATGTTCGAACCAGAAACTCAGGAAAAAGTGGTCACAGTCGTTAACTGTGTTGGAGCAAGACCAGTTGGATATGTAAATGGGAAACCATATTATGGTCCATTCCACACACATAATGGCAGAAAGATGGTGGGAGCGGTACACACCTCCACTCCTCATGACTTTATTGATGATGTCCCCATCGTCCGAACACCTCTCCCCGAGGTTGAGGTTAGAAGTTCATCAACAACATCCACACCAGCGTCAACGTCAACAACACCGACACCGACACCCACTTCAACTCCAGTCCAAGCTCCGGTCCCAACACCCACTCCAACACCTGCCCCGAGCCCAACACCTGCCCCGAGCCCAGCACCTGCTCCGAGTCCAACTCCGAGCCCTGCTCCATCACCAAGTCCAAGTCCAAGTCCATCACCAGGTGGTGGAGGAGGATATGGAGGTTATTGACAAATGACAGAACAACTAAGGAGAACGACAAGTGGCTGAAAGAAAGAATTGGCACCAGGTTAGATATGGCACCGCTGAAGGTGAAATAAAGTTTGGTCATCTTCATGATGACAATGAACAGTCTGCTTTCATTGCGAGGAATGGTAGATCAAAGAACCATTACATAACACTTGATCAAACTGGTGGACCAAACAGAAAACATGGAACCATCTGTAGGTCTCCTGGGTCATTCCAAGTTGAGGCAGGATCTGCTGTTCCAGTAGACACTCCTGGCATTGTATTTGATGCCGAAAATGGAGACATTGTGATAAAGGCACCGAATGGAAGAATTCGGATGGAAGCCATCAACGTTGACATTCTTGCCATTGGTGGTGATGGTAACAATGGAAACATTCAGATTGAGGCAAATGAAAAGGTTCTTGTAAAGACCAAAGCATTTGATGTTCAATCAAAAGTCTCAACCAAGATTTTCTCGGAGAAGACAGTTGATGTTATTGGAAACTCAATCTGTAATCTTTATGGTGGAATTCTTGATTGTGCTGATGGATCCACAAAGGTCATTGGATCCAAAACACCATCAACAAATGAAGAACAAAACAGAGCGAGGACAGCATGAAGGTACCTGATTTATATGTTGGTAAACAGTTATTTGTTGGTCTTGGTAAGGCCACTGCACTTGGAGTGGGAGACGCTGCAATTCGTGGATCTGCTTACCTTGAAGGTCCAACACTAACTGGATCCCCAGTGTTTCCCAATGTTTGGGCGACATCAATGATTGGACCCACTGCAAACAGTGAGTCTCCAGTGCCATTCATTCCTGGGTCCCTTTGTTACTCAGGTAAAGCCCCTTGGCCCGATTGCCCTGCAAATCCATTTTCTCTTGCTGTTATTGGACCAGCAGCATTTATGGGTCCAGTTAACACTAATCATGATGTGGTTGTTGGTATCGATCTTCTTGCACAGGGTGAAGTCAAATCCAATTGTGGTGGACATGTTCTTTCAAACAAGAAAGACTTTGACATTCCTCACCCAACAAAAGAAGGGTGGAGACTGAGACACACCTGTCCAGAAGCACCTTATAATGATGTTTATGTGAGAGGGAGACTGAAAAACAGTGACACCATTCTTCTTCCAGAATATTGGACTGAGTTTGTTGATAAGCAATCAATCACAGTAAACATCACTCCTGTTGGTGCTCCTCAATCAATCTATGTAAAGAGAATTGAGGGAAATAAGATTATTTTGTCTTCACAAGGTGCAATTCCAATCAACTGTCATTATCATGTGTTTGGTGACAGAAAGGATGGAGACAGGTTGATTCCTGAATATGAAGGAGAATCTCCAGCAGATTATCCTGGAAACAATGACGAATATTCAATTCTTGGTTATCATTATGACATCAGAGAGGAAAGAAAATGAGTGAAACACCGGGCTATTCAGAAGCATTTATTCCTGGGAATACAGGTTCAGACAGTTGCTCTGATGATCAAGTTTGGGGAGACCCATCAACAGTCTATTCTTACATCCTGAAACCCAGGATGAAACCAGAAGATGAGTGGGATGCTCAATGTGACCCACTTTATCACAAGACAGCAAAGATTGACAGTCTTAGAATCAACACTGACATTCAGGGTCCTGGTGGAAGTGGAGCATTTGCAGTAACTTCTTCTACTGTTGCTTTTTCTGGAGCTGTAACTGCAACGACTGTCACTTGTGGTGGAGCAAAGTGTTTCAACATTCCACACCCAACCAAGGAGAACAAAAGACTTGTTCATGCTTGCATTGAGGGTCCAGAGACTGCAGTTTATGTTCGTGGTCGTCTGACAGACAATAGTGTTATTGAACTTCCAGATTATTGGAAAGGTCTTGTTGATCCAGACTCCATCACTGTCTCCCTGACACAGATTGGTTCCTCACAGGATTTGATTGTTGAGGGGGTTGATTGGGGAAACAAGGTTAGAGTTCGTTCTGGGAATGCTTCTCGAATTGATTGTTATTATAACGTTACAGCAACTCGGATTGACCTGGCACCACTGGAAGTGGAACAGGACGCTTGACAGATTGGATGGGATGGGTTTATGATGTAACCATCCCACAAGAGGTTCTATGAACAGTGATGATCTTTACGATCGTTGTAACGAAGATCCTGAATACCTTGATAATGTTCTTGTTGACATTTGTTCCAGATCTATCATCTTGTTCTCCAATCATGGTAACCAAACTGATGTAACATGTGAGACTCCCAAACAGTTTATCGAAACACTCACTGCAATTAGAGACAATGTTGACGAAGAGGACATTTATTTCAAGAAGCCCAAGGTAACAAACACAAGCGAGGTTTAGTTTTGAAAATAAACATCTGGTATTCAAGTCACGCCACTCAATGGAGATGGGTTCTCACTGATGAAAACAACCACCAAGAAAGTGGTGGTCAGGAGGATCTTAGAGTTGCAATGAATGACATTGCTAACACCATCGAGTGGTTGGCAAAGACTAAATTACCAGAATAAATAACCTCGTGTGAAGGAAGGCCGCGTCACTATCTGTGCGTGGAAAGGACACCTTAGGGTGTCCTTTTTTGTGTTCTAAATAAGTTATAACAGAATTAGTGCGCCGGTAAGATGCCCCTATCTCGATTAGATAACTTCCTCAAAAACGTAAGAGGTAACGTAATCTACGTTGCAGGAAATGACCTGGATGCAACAGACGATATTGCCAATCAAGGCAATTCTAGGTCAAGACCCTTCCTGACAATTCAAAGAGCACTTCTTGAAGCGGTCAGGTTCTCTTATCAGATTGGTCTAAACAACGACAGGTTTGAATACACAACCATCGTCGTTGAACCTGGAGTTTATTATGTTGATAATAGACCTGGTTGGATTCCCGATGGCGAAAACTTCAGACTCAGAAGTGGTGAAGTTACTGCCACTTACGAGGAGATGAATGCAAGGACAAACTTTAACCTGCAGGATCCCAACAACAGACTTTATACTATTAATAGTATCTACGGCGGTGTTATTGTTCCCCGTGGATGTAGTATTGTAAGTGTTGATGCGGATAAGACTCAGATCAGACCCCTTTATATTCCGAGCTCGACGAACGAAAATATTGATCCAACAACGATCTTTAGAATCACAAGTGGAAGTTCTATTGACAGTTTGACATTCTTTGATGGTGACCCAACAAGCACTGTTTATACTGATTATACAACCACCAGAGTCAATCCTGACTATTCTCACCACAAACTGTCATCCATTGAATATGTGGATGGTGTAAATGATGTGGACATTAAAGATGAATTTATTGATTATTCTACAAATCGTACAGATTTGCAGATGTATTATGAGAAGATTTCCATTCTTTATGGTCAGAGTTCCAACAGACCTATCACCCCCACTTATCCTGCAGATGGTGTTGACCTCCAACCCCTCAGTAATGAATTTGAGATCATCTCTGTAAGTGAAATTTCAGAAACTGGAATTAGTAGCATCAAAGCCGGTGACGGTACAACTGCAACAATCACAATTACTGTTGATCTTGAAGATCCAATTGATGGAATTGAGATCAATGACCTCATCGAGATTGATGGAGTTTCCGATTCCCGTTACAACGGCAGATTTGTTGTTGACACTGTTCTTGCTCAGAATGATTTTGGTGTAACTCGATTCACTTATAAGACTCTTGTTGCTCCTGATAATGCTCTCCCAACGCCTTCTGGTTCATTCTTTACATTATCTGTTGACACAATCAATTCCCCAATTCCTAAGATTTCTAAAGTTTGTGTCAAGTCATCTTATGGTCTCTCTGGTCTGTTCTTTGATGGAGATAAGATTGGTGGAACAAAACAAACAACGGTAATTGGTTTTGATTATGAATCTTTCCAGAATGATAACAATGCTTTCATTCGTTATAACAGTTCAAGTGGAACATTTGACGATTCAACCTCTGTGAGTAATCTTCACAGTGATTCTTCTGCAAAGTTTAAACCTGATTTTTATAATTACGGAGTCAAAGCAACAAATGATGTTGAGATTGAACTCGACAGTTGTGCCTTCACTGGTGCTTACCAACACATTTGTTCAGAGAATGGAGCGAGAGTCTTCTCCAGATCTGCGACCTCTAATTTTGGACAGAGTTCCATGTGCTCAAGAGGATTTACTGACTCCTCCACAACAAGAGAAGACACTGGTTATATCTCCCACATCATCTCCCCAAAATCAAACCTCAACGACCCCATCAAGCTTGAGTGGGATCAGATTGATGTTGAGAGAACTGCTGGAATTGGTTCCACATCCAGACTTTATCTTTACAATGAGACGAACAAGTCCAATCCACCTAAGTCAACACTTCAGGGTTATCACATTGGTGCAGCGGATAATGATCAGTTGAGGGTCAGAATTCATGAGTCAGATTATCACGCTGACATTGTGATGCCTCCAACTGAGAAGGATGCAATCAAGATCACTGGAACAAAGCGTTACAATGTTGGTAGAAATGTCTCAACAGGAAACAGCATTACCTCAAACACTCTGACACTCACTAGCAATCATTCACTTCTGAATGGTGAGACAATCAGAGTTATCAGTGATAATGCCAGACTTCCCGATGGTCTTGACTCTGGTTCGATTTATTACTCAATCACATCTGGTGTGAGTGCCGACCAACTAAAAATTGCAAAAACTTATAATGACGCAGTTCTTGGTGAAGCACTCACAATCAATAACTTGGGTGGAACACTGAGCGTTGAGAGTCGTGTTTCCGATAAGGATCCTGGAGATCTTGGACACCCAGTTCAGTTTGATGACTCTGTTAATCAGTGGTTCATTACAGTTGCAGAAAGTGCAACCGATAACACAATTTACCACGTTGTTGTTGGTCTTGGAACTGCTACTCTTGGTGAAACCACGTCTTCAACTCTGTTTGAGAGAACTCCTGACACAAGGTCACTGACTGACAGGATTTATCGTTATCGTTATGTCATTCCTGTTTCTTCTGGAATCTCTTCGGCAAAAGTTCCTTATAACGGACAAGTCATCCAATCGTCCTCCGATGTGAGTGGTGCAACTAACGACGAGGTTGCTCTTCTTTACAGCCCCAGTGGTGTCTCGATGACCAACGCTGGTGAACTAAGAAACCCAAGTTACATCAAACAGACAACTTACAGTGGAACCACTGCCTCTTACTTCACTGAGAGGAGACACAATCTTGCAGTGGGTAACATGGTTAAGATTGATAATGTCACCAGCTCCATCAACCCCACTGGTGTTGGTAACTCTGGTTACAATGGAGAGTTTACTGTTACTGGAATCACCAGTGCAACTGGTTTCACTGTCACTCTTGCGGATAACCCTGGAACATTCAGTAACAACACCTCTTCAAGAACAACAAGTCTCCCCACCTTCTCTCGTAACGAAGGTAATCACGATTTTTACATTTACAACACAGAAACCATTCAGGACTTCATTCCTGGATCGAGAGATGGAATTTATTATTTGACCGTTCTTAAGTCGTCAAACACTCCCACAGTTTCTCCATTCAATGATGAAGATCAGTTCGCCTTTAGTTCTCCCATAAAAGATCTTTATCCTCAAATTGACAGGGACAATCCTGTTAATAACCCTCCTGCTGCAAGTCTTTACGCTCTCCCCTATGAACTGGGAACAGTTGTTGTTGATGACCAGAAGAACAGTGTCACCAGAGGGATACTTGAGGAGTCTTATCTCGACTTTGGTGTTGGAATTGGTGTCAGTGACATCACTTCGACAGACGCTGACACTCACACAATCTTCACTGATGTTGAGCATGGTCTCAACAGAATCACATCTCTGACCATCACAAATGGTGGTGCAGGTTATGGTAACGGTGTTGGTGCTGAGAACATTTACAACGCTGGACTGACAACCACGAGTAAAGCAGGAGGAGCAACTGCCAGAATCACAGTTGATGCTTCTGGAACAATCACCGCAGTTAAGGTGATGGAAGGTGGTTCAGGTTATGCTGTTGGTGACACTCTGGAAGTGACAGGAACAGCAACCACAACTGGTTACTCGGTTGCAACACTAACAGTTGCTAACATTTACGATAACACTGGAGACACAGTTGTTGTTGCTGGTGTTGGTTCTGAGACTTATTCTGGTTACAATGGACTTTACGCCATTACTGGAATCACAACAGCAAAAGAAATCTCAGTAACCTCTGTAGAGAGTGTTTCTGGATTCACTACTACTGGTGTTGGTGCAACACTCACAAGTTCCTCTTTCACTAATGTGACTGGAGTTAGACTAGACATTTCTTCTCTGGTTTATAACAATGTAACTGGATTGGCAACAGTTACGACAGTTCAAAATCACGGATTGGTTGCTGGTAATCCCATTAAAATTGCTGGAGCGACTGATGACCTTTACAACAAACTGGTCCCAACAACTGAAATTGTTGGACTCACAACATTCATCGCTAAGATTGGAGTTTCAACTGACTCCCCTGCAGTTTCTGGAACACTGAGAGGTTACAAACCATGCGACGAATCGGCAGCTGGTTCGGTCAATTCCTCAAATGAGAATTTGGGTGGAAGAGCAGCGAAAATTTATGATGGTCCAACTGGAATTACAACCACACTCTCTGATGGAATTGTAACTCCATCTGTGGCTGAGATTGAAATCTCCAACGTCGAGAACTTCAACTTTGAGATTGGTGACTTCCTTCAGATTGATGATGAGATATTGAGGATCAAATCAACTGTAACAGGAAACCCTGTCTCTGTGTTTAGAGGTGTTCTCTCAACAGAAGCTTCAACTCACGAGATTGGAAGTGTTGTGAGAAGAGTTAAGGTTCTCCCACGGGAATTGAGAGATCCCTCATTGGTGTCCTCCAATGGCCACGTCTTCAACTCTGTTGGATTTGGACCTGGTAATCTTTCAACTTCTGCACCCAATAATCAAGCGATTTCTCTGTCCTCTGTTGAGCAGAAACACTCACATGCAAATAAAACCAACTCTGGTCAGATCATTTACAATGGAACTAACGAAAGAGCAGAGTACTTCGTCAACAACAGAAAGTTTGAAGCTGTAACAGGAAAAGAAATCATCTTTGATGTTCCAAACCCAACAGTAACTGGTGAAGACAGAGGTGCCTTTACAGATGAACCGAACGCCACCAGAGTTACTGCTGTAAGTGGTAACTTTGAAGGTGGAATTAGTGTTGATGGTGGTCCAGATGAGACAACAATCTCAACCTTTGATGGCCCTGTTGTTTTCTCCAACAAGGTAACGTCCACCTCCAATGATGGTCTGGAAGCAAACCACATCCTCATTCAGGGTGACTTGGATGTCTCCAGAAAGATCTCTGTCTCTGATGTCATCCCAACAGAGGCAGGAAATGTTGGTGACATTGTTTATCATGGAGAACCAGTCACTGGTGGAACTCTTGGATGGGTTTATTCCTATCAGAATGAGTGGGTCACATTTGGCAGTGTTGGTCTTAACCCTCAAGGTGATGCACTTCTCACCAGAGTTGGTGTTGCAACAGCCACACTTGATGATGAACTGACAGTTCAAGTTGGGTCTGGTTCTTCACTGGTTGCAATTGATGAAACCGGTGTTGGAATTGGAACCACCGCTAACGAAGTGGCACTCAGAGTTGATGGTGAAGTTTACGCTAACCTCTTCACTGGTGATGGTTCTGGACTGAGAAACCTTAGCAATGACAGTAAGTGGGCTGGAATTACAACTTATTATCCTATCGGACTGGCAGGTGTTGGTGTTGGAACAACCGCACCAGATGTGAATTACTCACTCACAGTGGGTTCACCTGGAACTGGTAAGACTGACCTCTTTGTTTATAACAAGGCAGTGTTTGCTGGTCAGGTTGAGTTTACGACAGGAAGTGGACTTGAAATCAACACTGGTGTTAGCAGCATCAGAACAGTTTACAGATTTGATCACCCCAGTGGTCAAATCAACGCTGGAATTGTTACCACAACTTCCATTGTTGTTAACACTGACACACTTGTTTCTTCTGGCACAAGCATCGGCATTGGAACCACAGCACCAAATGCAGATTTGGACATTGATGGTTCAACAAGATTGAAAACTTATCATGAAATCGTAAAAACAATTTCCAGTAACTCTGGAATTGCAATTATTGACCTCGCAGAAGCACAAACATTCGCCATCACAGCGACTGAGGACATCACTGAGTTTACACTCACGAATGTTCCCACAAATTCCACAACAGCATTCACTCTGAAAATTACAAACGATTCAACAACCGCAAGATCAATTACCGTCGATAACTTCAAGACCCCTGGTGGTTCTGTGATTGATGTTTATTGGCCTGGTGGCGTTGTTCCGACAGTAACACAGAGCACAGGTGCAGTTGACATTTATTCGTTCATGACTCTTGATGGTGGATCAACACTTTACGGCGCAACTAACGGACAGAACTTCTCATGAGCCCAATCGCTTTTAATGTCTTCAGAGGGACTCAGACAGATCTCGATCTGAATGGTCCCAATCTCTCCTTTCTTCAAAATGTGAGTGATGTTATTGTTGACAGCACTGGTGGTGGTAATGCCACATTTGTTGGAATTGCAACAGCAACATTTCCCCAATCCGAAAGGGCAACTAACACAGGAACCATCACTTACCAGTGGTTTGAACAGAAGGTTGGTGGTGATGTTAGATTACAAGATGGTGCAAACATTACAGGGACGGCGACAACAACACTCACTCTGAGTAACATCTTCTCTTCCGCAAACAATGGAAGAGACTTTTACCAAGAAGTGAGTTACACACCTGGTCCAACAACTGGTAATGCAATCAACGAACCACTCAAATCTGCAGTTGGTGAATTGATTATCATTCCCACACTTTCGTTTGTTGAGAACCCAGAACCCATTATTGTTGCTGAACAAGAGACAGCAAGGTTCGTTGCTGTTGCTGAAGTGAGTGATGAGAACTTCCTTCCAATTACTTACTTCTGGACAAAGGATGGTGTCAAACTGACCGACAGTGACACTGTTGTTGGTTCTGCAACCACAACTCTTGAAATTACACTTGACAGTGTTGGTCTTTCCACAATCCAATGTAACGCTGAAATTCAAGCTCAGGACAGAGTTGTAAGTGTTGGAAGCAGTGTTGTTGACCTGACAATCAGAGCACCAGAAAGTAAGTTGAAGTTTGAGGCTTATGACACAAATGGAAATTATAAGACAATCACTCATGACATCTTGACTGATGGAACATTCACTCTCAACAGTGACACCTTTGGAAGTGATTATTCAATCATTCAGTTCACTGCACCTGAACTTGCCATTGATCGAGTGAGAGTGGATGCATTCGCCGCTGCTGGAAAGGACAGATCCATTCATAAAGGTGGTCAGGGTGGAAACTCAAGATTTGACCTTGACCTTGAGGTTGATGTTGAGTACACAATCATTGGAATCTCAAATAACACATCAATCTTTGTTTACAGACAGGCACAACTGATTGCTGTGATTGGTTCTGGTGGTGATGCTGGTTCCATTGGAGATGGTGGTGATGGTGGTGGAATCAACATTGATGGTTCAAGAGGAAGTGGAAAGACTCCTGGTGTTGGTGGAGAGTCACCCAACCCCGGAACATTGGAGTTGAATGGTGTGTTTGGTTCTCTCCTTGGTTCAAAGACAAGCAGCATCACAACTTATGTTGGTGACTCCATCGCAACAGGAAATGCTGGTGGACGGTCAATCTCTTGCACCAAGGGTTCTTATTGGACTGACCTTGGAATCTCCCCATGTTCCAACAACTCCACAGATAAAATTAGGTTTTTTGATGACAGCGGACAAGAGATTGTTGACAGCATCAAAATCTTTAGAGGATTCAAAGCAGGTTACACAATCAGCGACACCCGTGGTCTTGGAATCAATGATGGTGGAAATGGAGGAGGTGGTGCCACTGGTGGAGATGGTGGTGTGAATGGTTCTGGTGGTGGCGGTGGAAGTGGTTATTCCAACGGAACATTCGCTCTCCAGGAGTCGAGAAGAGGTGGAAACAACACGACAAACTCTTTCATGACATTTAGAATTCCCGATTAAGACTAAATAAAGATAACAGTTTTGCGGTGGATAATGAAACCGCTAATTAAATGGCAGAAAAGTCTTTTGTTGTAAGAAAGGGTCTTGAAGTTGCAGAAACTCTCATCTTTACCAATGATGAGATTAACAGTGTTGGAATTGCGTCCACTCAACCTGGTGGTAAGTTAACAGTCTCTGGAACCATTGAAGGCGATGGAATTCGTTTGGTTGGTTTCAGCACTGCAGAAAGGGGTCTAAACATTGGTGTTGGTGGAACAGTTTTATCTGTTGAGACAAACACACAAAAGATTGGAGTTAACGAAGCGTCTCCATCGTTCCCACTGGAAGTCAAGGACCCAGCAGGAATTGGTGGGACAACTTTATTTGTGCATGGAAACATTGGAGTCAGCACCGACCTGATTGTTGATGAGACAGCAACGATTCAGAGAGACCTTACGGTCAATCGTCACTGTCTTGTCTCTGCTGCTGGCATCACAACATTAGCAAGTGAGACAAAGATTACTGGAGCAATCAGCGCTCATATCAACGCAACCAGCAGTCTTGCGGTTGGTTCGACTGCATCCTTTGGTGGAGCAGTTGCTTTCGCCAGTTCCATTGGTGGTCCTGAGGCACATATTGATGACCTGACTGTTAGACGCAACTTACATGTCAATGCAACAGGTTTCAGCACCATTGCAAGTGACCTGAGTGTGACTGGTAATGTCACAACTCACCTTGGAGTCACCAGCAGTCTCTCCATTGGTTCAACATCTGACTTCACTGGAGCAGTTGCTTTCGCCAGTTCGATTGGTGGTCCAGAAGCACACATTGATGACCTAACTGTCAGACGCAACTTGTTCGTCTCAAGTGCTGGTGTTGGTACCATTGCAGCAGACATTGCCATCACTGGTTCTGTCACGGAACACCTTGGAGTTACCAGCAGTCTTTCCATTGGTTCCACTTCAGATTTCACTGGAGCAATCTCCTGTGCCAGTTCAATGACTGCTGTCACATTCTTTGGTGATGGTAATGGACTGACAAACATCAATCCAAGTGAAGTGAACTTGGATGGAACAGATCAAAGACTGGATGATCTGGACGTTGCCGGTGTCGGAACAGTCGCCACACTGGATGTTACTGGAGTTTCAACTTTCACAGGAGATGCCCACTTTGAGGCACAGATTGGAGTTGGAACAGCAGATCCAAAGACAGGATCTCTTCTTCATCTTTATGCCACTGCTCCTGAAATCTTCTTTGAGGAATCTGACGCACTTGCTGATAACAGAATTTGGTCTCAGAAAGTTGATGGTGAAGAACTTCTCTTCGCTGCTGGTACCGATGCTCTTGGTTTTGGTACCACTCGGTTCAAGATGACTCGAACCCTCAACTCCATTGACACATTTGAAGCAGAGAAAGATGGAGAAACTTGGTTACTTGTTGACAACAGAGATAAGAGAGTTGGATTTGAAACTGCAGACCCAAAGGTTTCACTTCACGTTGTTGGTGACGCACAAGTAAGTGGTTTCTGTAGTGCAACCAACTTCTTTGGAGATGGTTCAGCACTCACCAACATTTCAGCATCTGAGGTTGACTTGGATGGAACCTATCAAGACTTCCAAGGTCTGACTGTTGCTGGTGTTACCACACTCACAGAAGGATTGCGTTCAGTTGGATTTACAACTTTCCTTCAGAAGGTTCACATTCTCGATAACGTCCAACTTCAAATTGGTGGAGCAACAGAAGGTGCCACTGGAGACATGAGACTTTATCATGACACCACAAACAGTTTCATTGATGATAATGGAACAGGTAATCTACAACTTAGAACTATCCTGGGAACAGGAATTGATATGATTGGTGGTGGTAGTACGGAGTACCTCTCAAGATTTATAAAAGATGGCGCTGTTGAACTTTATTATGACGGAAGTAAAAAATTAGAAACTCTCGAAGATGGTATTGATGTAACAGGTAATGTTGGGGGTGACACTTTAAACATCTCTGGAGTTGGAACCATCAGTGGTGGTTTGACAGGAAATGTGACTGGTAATGTTACTGGTGATCTGACTGGCACAGCCACTAACGCTACCAAGGTTAACATCGAGGGATTGGATGCCACCGGAAACCGGGCCATCTTATTCCAGGGAGCCTCAGGAAATGCCGCCACCACTGAAGGTCGTGTTGCTTTGGCCTCCACTACTAACTATCCGAGGATTCAACCATCTACAGGAAAGATAACTGCTGCAGGTGGTGTTGTTGCCAATTTGACTGGTAATGTAACAGGTAACTTGACTGGTAATGTGACTGGCAGTGTCACGGGTAATGTGACGGGTGTTTCGACTGGATCAGATGCAGTCAAACTTACCACTGCAAGTGACGGAACAACCAGACAAATCCTCTTTGTTAGTGGGAGTAACACAGAATATGACGCCGTTGAGATTGACAGCGAATCCAGTGAGTTGACATACGTTCCATCAACAAACACATTCTCAGTTTCTAACATTGTTGGTGACTTGACTGGTAATGTTACAGGCAACGCAGACACAGCAACACTTGCAGCCACATCAACCATTGTTGCTGGTACTACAGCCTCCAGTTTCGTCAACTTCACTGATGGTGGAACAGGAGCACAGGCACTGAAGAGTGACACATCTTTGCGTTACACTCCCACATCACAGACACTTACAACTGGAACAGTTAATGCCGCTTTGACGGGTAATGTTACAGGTAATGTGACTGGTAACTTGACTGGTGATGTCACTGGTGATGTCACTGGTAACGCAGACACAGCAACAACTGCAACAAGTTCCACTAACATTCGGGTTGATTCTGATTCCACCAATGCTGATCGAATTATTGTATTCGCTGATAGTACAGGAACTAGCAAAAGAGCAAAGGCTGACACTAACCTGACTTACAACCCATCCACAAACACACTGACAGCAGGAACTTATGACACAAGTTCTGACGAAAGAATCAAGAAAAACATCAATCCGATTGATGACGCTCTGGAGATTCTGAGTGAACTGAATGGTGTTAAGTTTGAGTGGAAAGAGAATGGTCTTCCTTCAGCAGGTGTCATTGCTCAGGATGTTGAGAAAGTTCTCCCAGAACTTGTCCATGAAGTTAACGAAGTCAAGAGAGTGAATTATGATGGACTTATCGGAGTCCTCATTGAATCAGTGAAGACTCTCACAAAGAGAGTTGAAGAACTTGAGAATAAATAAGAGGAGGAGTTGATTTCTTATGGCTGACAAGTATCAAGCGGGGGGATCGCTCCTTGCCGATAGTGAAGAGTTTCTAACAGGTAAAGATGGTACCTTCAGTGGAACGGTAAGTGCATCCGATTTCCATCTAACTGGAGGTATCCAGGCTGGATTGCCTTATCCAACTGGTACAGTTTTGTGGTGGCCAGCATCCTCAGCACCAACTGGTTGGAGGAAATGTAATGGTGATGCAATCAGCAGAACAACTTATTCTGATTTATTTGCACTCATTGGAACAACATATGGTTCTGGTAATGGTTCAACAACCTTCA
>TARA_R100000805_G_scaffold6353_1_pt1 | contig 45425 bp, 58 predicted proteins | sample TARA_R100000805 | Tara Oceans TARA_R100000805 (sample SAMEA2622832) | marine metagenome | biome: marine biome (ENVO:00000447); feature: surface water layer (ENVO:00002042); material: "saline water (ENVO:00002010), including plankton (ENVO:xxxxxxxx)" | depth 5 m
GAGGTGTTCGAGAGATTCCAAGGCTTCTGATCCGACTTTACCAATATGCACAAAAAAGGACATGATTGCGGATGCGGTAAGATGAAAAAAACTGCCGTCCCCAAAAAGAAACCTGCGAAGAAAGGACGACGACGTGCCCGCTAAGAAAAAAGGTAAGAAAGATGCCTGCTACCACAAGGTAAAGGCAACCGCCAAGGTGTTCCCTTCGGCGTATGCATCTGGTCGAATCGTGCAGTGCCGTAAGAAAGGCGCTGCTAACTATGGCAACAAAAGCAAAAGGAAAAAGTAATGGCAATGCGACCAAACGGTAAAGCAAAGAACGGCCTAAAGAAGGGCATCAAGAAAGCCAAGGCCGGAGCCAAGAAGCCCGCAGCCAAGAACGGCAAGAGGCTGACGGCAAAGCAGAAGACACTGCCTAAATTCTTGCAAGACAAGATCATGAAGCGTGGCTAAGAAGAAGTCCGCTACGTCCGGTGGTCTACGCAAGTGGTTCAGTCAGAACAAAGGCAAAGGCTGGATCGACTGCAAGACCGGCAAGCCTTGCGGAAGGAGCGGCAAGAAGGATAAGAATCGTCCTTATCCTGCTTGTCGTCCTACTAAGGCTCAGTGCAACTCCGCTGCCAAACGGAAGACAGGTCCTGCTCGTATCTCTTGGAAGAAGAAAACCAGGAAGAAGAAGTAATGGCCAAGAAGAAGAAGCGCAAAAACGTATCACTCTCAGTCGGTCGCGGCGAGAAGAAGCCTGCATCTCAGGGTGCAGGTCTTACTGCCAAAGGCCGAGCCAAGTACAACCGTGCAACTGGCAGCAAGCTCAAAGCTCCCCAGCCAGGCGGAGGCAAACGACGAACCTCGTACTGCGCTCGCTCTAAGGGGCAGATGAAGATGCACGGAGTGAACTGCTCTAAGACCCCAAAGAAGCGTATCTGCGCTGCACGACGGAGATGGAAATGCTAACCCTATTACTATCGCTGCTAGTGGGGGGGCCACCAGCTGACCCCGACGCAGTAGCCATGTGGATTGATGATCTCGGACGTCTGACCCCTTTCGGTCGGACGTTTGATGTCTATATCCAAACCGGTTTTGACCCAGACTTCTCATACCCTAATGGCGACCCGCGACGTCCGTACATGATTGGCTGTACCCGGGGCAACGAGTCACCGGCTAGAGCGTTTCAGTGGGCAATCGTGGGTGATATCTTCAAGAACCACAGACCTGACCACCTATACCCTTGGCTGGAGAACTGCCAAGAGTGCATCGAATACTGGGAGATAGATACCGGGATTCTTTGTCCAGAGGCAGGCGAGTATTGGGACTGCATCCAAGCCAACCCGTACCAGCGGTGGATGTATTTGGGTATGAACTTCACCCCGATCAACTGGATCTTTGAGGGACCACAAGGATGCTGCCCACGGACGGCTGACATAGTTGACCTTGACTATGCATGGTGTGACTCATGGATTCTGCATGGACCACTCGGCAAGAAGTACGGCAACTCGCAGCAATACAAGTACCCGCTGGTGCAGCAGCAGCACAAGGATCTTATTACCCCCCACCCAACACTAAACAGGGTTATCAAGTACTGGGAGCCCTTCCCTGTGGGTGTGATTCCATCCGAGAGGTGCTGCTCTGCTCCATCTCAGAATGACTACGGTGATCTGATCCGATGGAACGCTGACGTAGACTGGGGTAGCGAGAAGTGGCCTGGTTCGTTTCACATCGCTAGGTTCACTGGTCCCGATTCCTTCGCGTCTTCTGGTGTTGTGCGGTTTGCTTGCGGCAACGACCACCCCTGTGAGCCGTCGCCATACCAAGTCAACTACCAAGCGGACAACTCTTGCCCGTCAGACCTGAACGAGGACGGCATAGTGGGGTTCCAAGATTTACTGCAAGTCCTGGGGGACGTGTCTTCATATAAGTATCACCCCCAGACAAACAATGGCTTCAACGCCATTGTCAAGGTGCTGTCTGAGTGGGGCGACTGTGACATGTGAGAAGTGTGCAGCACGAGAAAAGGCAGAGAACCAGGCGAGGGCTAACTGCGAGACGGAACGAAAGCGTCTCGACAAACAGTCACAACGCTTGACTATCGCATTGACGGTGGTCAGCACACTTGTAGCCAAAGAGACTCTTGACAAAGCCATGGCTGTCTTCGACACGGTGGAGAAGGTGACTACCGTGGCTGACGTTCCTGACGTTCCTGACGTTGCTGAGTATGAGCCTTACACCCCACAACTAAATCCAGAGACTTGGCACGTGGCTGGCTCGTATCTGCCGAGTTACTCTGCTCCTGATATGAGCCTCTTCCTTGAGCCACAAGCCGCTGCGGTGCCAGAAGCGACCCCTCTATGGTTCTTGCCTCTTTGGGCTCTCACGCCAAGGAGACAGCGATGATTAGCCAGAGCGACTTCGAGAAAGAGATTCACAACTGGACGGTGAATTACCTCAACGTTCCGAGCGATCACTACAGCGGCAACAAGCCCTGCCCCTTTGCCAAGAAAACTTTGGACATGGACAAAGCTCTCATCCAGGTATGCGATGAAGAGCCGATGCGTATGTACGGTAGGTTCCAAGAGGATAAAGACAAGGACATCTATGTGCTTGCATACGACCCAGACTACCCCGACCTTGAACAGTCAATAGAGACTCTCAACAACTACTGGAAGTCATGGGATGTATGGGGGGTGGTAATGATGCCAGGGGATGATGACCCCGATGACGAAACACTGGATCCTGAAACATGGGGGGCCGTCACTGACGAAGCCTACGGCCTTGTAATGATTCAATCTTTGAGTGAGACAAATCGTTTGTCTTACCTTCTCGAGAAGGCTGGTTACTACGACAAGACCAGTCAAGATTTTAGGGACTATGTCGAGTCCCGAAGGAGTTTACAAAATGCCAGGAAAGAAGAAGACCCAAGGTAAAAAGAAAAAGGGTATGAAGAAAAAGACCAATGGGAAGAAAAAGACCCAAGGCAAACGCAGTCGCTAAGTAATGACGCGTGCAAAGATTCTAACAATCTCATGCACACATGCTCCGTTCACCCCGGAGTCAACTATTAGTTGGCTCTTGGGTGTTCTGGAGAGAGAGGCGAAGGATGTCACCCACTTCATCCACCTCGGTGACCTCTTCGATGCCAGCGCTGCCAGCGTGCACCCCAACGAGCACACGCATACTCTTCGGGAGGAGTACGACCAAGCGGGCTCCCTCTTGTGTGAAATCAGAAAGATCCTTCCGACAGAGTGCAAGAGAGTTATCACCATGGGTAACCATGACGACAACCTCAGAGTCGCCGACCCCCGTCGTATCCCAAGGGCTCTCCGTGAGCTGATCAATCCGCACCTGCACCATAGTGAGTTCTCCAACTGGCAATGGCTACCCTATGAGAAGTCCGAACGTGGCTGCTACAAGGTAGGTCAGTGCGTATTCTACCACGGCTTTGATGCTGGTGCTACCAGCGATGAGACAGAAGCTCTTCAGTTCAACAACTTTACTGGCTGTGACCCGTGGCGCCTGTTCGTTCGTGGTCATACCCACCGCCCCGTAGACCCAACTCAGTGCATGCGTACCCGCAAAGTGCCTCTTCCCTGGTGGTACATGAACGTCGGTACCTGCGGACCCATGAAGCCAGACTACATGCAGCGCAAGGACACCTCCCAGTGGGGGAGTGCTGTTGGCATCATTGAGTGTCTCACTGATCGACCCGACCGTATGCGTACACGTAACTGGTCAGCCCGATTGGAGAGAATGCTATGAGACCCCCCGCCGAAGTTCTGTATCGACAACTACTAACCATCTGCCAGAACTGGGCTAGCGAGTGGGACCTCGGCAAACATGCCGTGATCGGTGTATTAGAAGAGATCAAGAACGACATCATCTGGGAGTCAGAGCACACCCTAGTGGAGGGTGATGATGAAGACGAGGATGAAGAGGAAGAGTGAGCCCAGCTGAGGAACATATGGGGTTCCTCGTCCGCTGGACACAGCGTGCGGTGCGTAACAAATGGTTCGAGCAGTGGACTTTTGAAGACACTTTGTCAGAGGCTTTCTTGCGTGCCGACTTTCTGCTCAGAGAAAAGTACGACAAGAAGAAAGGGACACCCACTGTCTTTCTAGGTTCCTGTCTCAGGACAGATCTTTCGTACACGTACCAGAGATACTTGGGACGTACGATCCACTGGGTACCCAAAGAGAATGGCGGACGCAGGCGCACTTGGGTTCAGCGTGCCCCCTCGGTCGAGTGTCTGGAGTCCATCACTCCAGGCATAGAAACAGCCCGTGACGTAGACTTCAGCGAGATAGATCTGACGGTGAGGGAGCGGCGAATTGTGTCGATGTTGATGGAGAACAGGACACGTGCCGATATTGCTACGCGTCTAGGTATCAGCACGTCAAGAGTAGGTCAGATTATCAATGAGTCAATTCGACCAAAGCTGAACAACTGGATCAAAGATGCACCCAAAGATGAGCCAGAGTTCCCTGAACCCTGTATGCACAAGCGTGTCTCTTAGGCATCAGGGCTCCAATGAAGCGGGTGTCTGCCCTATCTAGGTCTTCCATCGTTTCCTTGTTCAGACGTATGCTGGACCTGGTGGCCTTGCCTTTGCCGTTCCAGTACATTACAACCCGGGTGCTCGAGATCCACCTTAGGTGGTTGGTGCTGCCTTCTGTTCGCTCTATCAGTCTCTCGTGCTCTGCGCGCGTTGCGTCGTTGGTGCCCCAGCAGAAGAGCAGCCAGTTCTCTGACCAGCGCCCTACCAGTACGCAAGAGCTCAGGCGAAACTGATTCTCCCCCACTACTGCGTGGTCGGGCACGGTTAGTTCTTTGATGGGATCTACCAAAATGCTGCGCCCGGCCAATCTGCCGGTGTCGTCGGAGTATCTGACGAGTGCATCTACCTGTCCCTCAAATAGAAAATGACCCCCGGGAAGAGGGTCATCTTCTGTGCTGCGGTGCGTATTGTTATGGTCGGATCCCACTCACGGATTATACAATCTTCTCTGACCAGACATACTGACAATGTTTGCAGCGGTAATGGACGCGTCCGTAGTTACCCTTGAATGTCTCGCCTAGGTGGTCTGGATCTTCTTCTCCGCAGTCCGGACATTTGATTGTTACCACTTCGCCCAGGACTTCTTCAGTCCACCGGCTGTTCTTGTACATCCCCCCACGGGGGCCGTAGTTGTATTCACTCTTGCCCCGGTGGGTCATCTTGTAATCCTGATGTGATGTCTTGGATCTGCCACTGAGGGGCATGTTCTACGTACTCAAGACGCATGTGGAATGGATCATTCTCTTCCATCTCAGCAATGTCTTGAGCTTGTTCTTCGTCACGAGCCTCCACTTCCCAGGTTCTGTACTGGATGACGGCATCGCTTCTTGTCACTTTGTAGATAGGCATGGTTGTCTCCTGAAGGCCCCGCCTCCCCGGGAAGGGGAGGACAGGGCTGCAGTGGGGGAGTATCAGGAGGCAGCGCCAGAGAGGAGCTCTCGGATGTACTCGGTCTTGTAGGTGCGGTCACCGACTTCGCGGTAGTTGCACCGGACGTTGCACACAACTGCCTGGTCGGACTGGATCATAGCAGATACCTGCTCCAGTGCACCGACCATGTTGGTTGGTTCGCTGCCCAAAAGGACAGTGAGGTGTCCCTTCAACCGGTTCATCTCGATCTCGGCACGCTTCTTAGAGCCGTCGAGCACGAGCTGTGCTGGGTTGGTTGGGAGGTTGAAGACTGCACCACGCCACTGCAATGGGCTGGGACGGTCTGGGTCATCACACAGTTCGTACTCGAACTGGATGGTGGCTGATGGGAACATCTGTCCATCGGACTGACGGAACTCACCAGTGTCGGTGTGGATACCAATCAGGTAGCACTGATGGTCACCTGCTTTGGGCCACGGGGTGCCACCGCCTGACTCTGCAGTTGCGGAGGCGAAAGTGTTCTGCATGTTTGCAAATGCATTCTTAGTTTCATTGTTCATCATTAGATGTGTTTCCTGTATACGCTGATTCAAACTGTGCCCACGCTGACTCACGTGTCAAACGCAGGTCGGAGAAGTCAATCTTCCCCTTGGTAATGCCGAGGTAATCTTGGTGATTGATGGTGAAGTGGTGTTTCTTCACCTTCTGAGTCTCAGGACGTTTGCGGATGATCTCATTACCTTGGGCATCCTTTCGTCCGGTCTTGATCTCCCGCTCGATGGTCTCGACGTCCCACTCTGCGGTGATCACCGCCGACAGTTCCAACTGCCAGAAGAGTCGCTGCCAGAACCCACCAGTGATGGTGAGCCGTGGTCGCTCCTCGTACCTGTCCTCACCAATCTGCACCGTTTTGTTGACGATGTGACAGATGAGCCAGACCCCATAGCCGTGACGACGTAGGTCTTGACAAGTGTTCAGGATCAAGGAGTAGAGATCGTCGTATGCACGACGGCCATCCAATTCCTTGAAGTCCTTCTTACCCGACTTGCGGGTGATGTACTCAGTAGCAATGTTGAGCAAGCCACTGAGGGTATCGAATACAACCATGTCTGGTCGTGGTTCTTTGTTCTTAGCCAGCTCTTTGAGAACTTCTACCTTCTCTTGGATCTTCTCCCACGTGAGGGTAAAGGTGCTGCCGTCCACATCAACGCACTGACCGTCATCGTCAACGCCAGGCCATACGCCTGACTTGATGTCGTCCAGATCCCGAGCGGGCATAGATGCCTGATCGAGGTTGATGATGTACGCGCCATCGCAACCCATGAAGAAGTTGGTCTTGCCGCTGGCTGGGGGTCCACTGACCATGGCAAACATGGATCGTGGGCCTGTAATCATGCGTGACTTCTGCACGCCTAGTCGGGAGAACCGCTGTGCTGCGGTGTTCCCATGTTGTAGATCTACTTGTGTCATAGAGTCCCTTCTATTCCGCCGACGTTAGGAACGGGGCGGCTTGCGTAGTTGTAAGTGGTATTGTTTTCTTCGATGATCTTGAAGGACCCGCCTTCATGGTCTTGTTGTGGTGGAACCAGATCGTCGGCTGCAGAGCCTGGGATCTCGAACACCACACGCTGCTTGACTTCGTAGCCCAACTTGTCGAGCCACTCTTTCATGCGTGCACCAGTGACACCGCCCATGCCGTAGTCAGTCTCCATATGCCGAATCATTTCAGCAACAGAGCTTGGCTCACGTCGTCGGATGGTTTCCTGAATTTTGGGTCCAATGATTCGAGCTAGCATCTCTGCCTCGATCCATTCGTAAGGGTTTGTTCTTGTTGGCATTTGTGTTTCCATTTGTAGTATTAGTGTTGTTGTCCCATAGGGGAGAAGACCGCACGCTCCCGAAGCGAGAGCGTGCGGCGAAAGGTAGACTGCATTGGTGGAGGTTAAGTATGCAGTCCAGTGTTATCCAGGGGTGTTTGCTCATCCCGTCGGAGGGTAATCAGTTTGAGCTCCTGGACAATGGTGGGCCAGTCCTTTGGGTGGCAAAGGTAGAGCGGTGCGAACCGGCTGATCTTCCCATGAGAACGAATGGCGTTCGCACTCTTGAGAAACTGATCAGGCCATGCCCTACGCGTTGCCAAGGAATGGATCAGCGCGACCCGCTCAAGGTACTCAGCCTCGAAGTGTGGGTCAAGCAGATTCTTCCCGTATGTGTAAGAAATATTGACGGGGGGATTCTCCTCCCGATCAACCTTCTTGTTCTCGTACTCGCCCTCGCCTGCGTACCAACGCTTGCATCGGGCTACGTAGTTCTCGAACCTGGGTTCCCCCAGGTACTTGCGACGGATCTCTATCTGTCCCTTGCGGGGCCCAGATTTGAGCGTGTGTTCTTCCTCAAGGAAGTCACGATCGTTGAGACCAAAGTTGATCGTGGGCTTTTGCACAGCGATGTGCGCCATGCCACCCAAGCTGCAGTCCTCCGGTAGGTCGTACTTCTTCTGAAGCACACCGTCCTGCAACAGGTAGTTGGCCACGTGCATGTAGTGCTGAGTTTGGAACTCGATGCCTACCGTCTGCAGCCTGTCAGTGGGGGACTCCGCACAGGTCTTGAGGTCAACCACCCACAAGGTGTTCTGCTCACGGTGGTACAACAAGCTGTCGAACTGTGCTACCAAGGGGGATCCCTTGAAGCGGTCATGCTTGTAAATACCTGTGATCTCTTGGCCTAGGCAGCGGAAGTGTGGTTGGCTCATCCACTGCAAGGGCTCACCCTTGATGGCTTCGAACCACGCCTCTGTTACCTTGAAGTCTTTCTCCTCACGTTCGAGTATGTTCTTACGTTCGTCGGACTGGATGCCCAACTCACCACACATGGCAGAGAGTTCTTCCTTACGCGAGTCAATAGCTGCGTCAAGTATGGGCTTCGATTGTTCTTCTGGAATGTCCCAGTACTCGAACCGCTTGTGGAACCACGACCCACGTGACAGCGCCTCAGACCACCGGAGTGCATCCGACAGTCCAAGGCGCCGCGTCAGGTAGTAACCAAACGGATTGCCCAAGCAAGACTCGTAGTCCGATGAGCGAATTGTTGGAACCTCTGCCACCATGCCGTGCGCTTCCAACCAGCGTGCGGCATCCTCGCCCCACCCTTCGGGGGGTTTTATCTCCTGCACATTCGGGGGCATGTTAGGCCTTCAGCTTGCCGACTACCGCTTTGAGCCATCCTGCGACGGTCGATCCAGTGAGAGCACCGAGTACGTAGAAGAAGAACCACGCTCCGGTGCTGGCGAAGAAGGCGTTGAAGGTGTCTTGAATAGAGTCCATTGTTGTTCCTTGAATAGTTTTCGTGCGCTGGCTATCACAGCCAGGGATCCCACCACCCCGCTGGTGATGGCAATCGGCAATATAGCAATGTCGGCATACATTTGTAATGCCCAAGCTCCCACCACGAGAGCGATCCCCGCGAGCAGCGGGATCGCTCCTCGTACCGGTAATCCCAGGAAGCGGGTCACAGTCATGAGAATAATTCCGCCCAGTATCGACACGCCCCCCACCCAAGTTAGGGGGCTGAGTGCCGGGTCCTGAGGACCCTCCAATGGAGGAACCCACCCTGGAGGTAGGGCGGGTCTATCTCCTACGCTAGCAATCCTTGTGGCACAACTCAGGAGCGCGAGGCTTCCAAGTGCGACAAGCGCGTCTCGTGATCGCATAGACGTCGCTCCATCTTGTCGACTGATTGCTCAAGCCGATTGACAGATGCTGTCAGTGTGGTCACCGCAGCAGTGATCTTAGCAACAGACCAGACGGCACCGGCCACCAGAACTATCACATTCAATACGGGCAGTGCGTCTTCGAATGTCATGGCTTTCCGCCACGGCCACCGCCACCACCACCGCCAAGGTTGACGACAATGCCTCGCTTAGCTGCTCGTCCACGTGAAGGCTTTGCTGCTCTACCACGACGAGCGGCTACTTTTTTTGCTTTCTTCTTCTTCATGTCAACCTCCTTTGACTGCCTTTTTCATTTTGCGTGGACGAGAAGATCTCTTTGTTCTTCCCTTGGAAACTGCCTTGACTGCTTTCTTTTTCTTGTCGCTGTACTTCATCCGTGCAACCTACCCATTAGCATGCCGCCCGTGCCTGCAGTCTTAACAACTGCCAGCACCTGGTCGCATCCGTCCAGGAACACGCTGGTGCTTGGGCTGCAGAAGAAGTCGGTGCCGAACTGAGACACAAACTCGGAGGCGGTGTTGGCCAGCATGGGAACTGGTCGGTAGTTCAGCTTGAACTCCACAGCCTGCATGTTGTACGAACCAGTTGAGTTGGCCTCGCCTGCGTTGTTACCCACAGCAGCAATAGGAATACCCGCACCCACCTCGTCCATTGCGCCAGTGGTTCCGAGCCGGTCTACTGCACGATCAACAAAGGTAAGAGGAGTCCACCACTCAGTAATCAGAGGGTAGTTGGTTCCGTCATAGGCATGAGGCATGCCATCCAGAGCGCCTGCAGGTACATGAGTTCTGCCATACAAGCTCAAGACTGGAGGCGTGTTGCTATCCAAGTCTGCCTGTGCAGCCACCCAGATCTCCAGCCGGTTGTACTCTGGCGGGATAGAGATAGGTACGATGTTGGCCACGCCAGCATCACTGACTCCGCCTGATGAGATAGACCAGGGGTCTCGAAGTTCTGACTCATCATCTGCGGTGACAGTGCTGATGTCGGTGTTCATCACAAACGGGGCTGAGCCTACAGATCCTCCGGTGCCGGAGAACTGAGGAAACCGATTGCCCACCATGTGGCTTCGGTATACTGGTTTGGTATCAGTCATGGAGAGTCCTATTAATTAGTAGGCGAGCTACCCATTCACCCAGGGCACGCCGATGTTTCGCAATACCTGACGGCAGCAGCAATAGCTCGCAACCGTACTCCTGTAATAGTCGGATCAACGCGTCAACCGCAAGAGACCCTTCAGCTTGATCCAATAGTTGTGCAGGCGAGCCTTCAAGGACCAGCACGGGATGTGACGTCTCTTCCCTGAGGCGAACAAGTTCGCGTACAAATCTTTTCCTGTCGCCTCCGTGGAGACAGTTTTTTGAGATCTCAAGTAGCGACCCTTTCCTTTCAATGATGCACGTTGATTCGGCCCCAGAGAGAATGTAGTCCCCAGTCTGTAGCTTTTGCCTGACCGTGTGTACTTCGACAGTGACCGACTTCTTTTCGGGGGCTGGTCGCGTGTCATCTAGCATCACCAGTCGCTTGGGGAACAGAAGGGGTAGCTTCTCGCGTGTGTCCTGCACTATCACATACTTGCGCTGCACGTGCAGAGCGTATCACATTCTCAACTGCGGGTACGGCCATATCAAAAGCCGTGCCGATATCCTCAACTACGTGGCCGAGTGCCAACATACGGAGGATCTGTGCTTCCTTACGGCCCCCCTGCTTCACAGGTCGATTGTATGGAAGACTCCTGGACCTTGCGAACGAATAGACTCGCTTCTTCGAAAGGCCCACTCGGGTGGCCACTTCCGCTATCGACAGTCCATGGTCCACTAGAAGGTTCGTCATTACTTGTTGGCGTTGCACCACGCTCGGATCCTTGGCATACATCTACATCAAACTCCACTGGTATTTCACGACCGTAGAGTTCTTGCAGTCTTGCCCAATACCCACGTTCAACAACTTCACGTACTGCATTATCAATCAACTGCTCGAGCTCTGAGACACGGTCTAACTTGCAGTCGAAGTATACCGCGTCGTAAATATTTAGGAACATGTATGCCCAGGGCTCCCGGCTGTTGAGTTCAGGGAGAGACCGGTGAAGTTCATGCTGGATGTTGAGCAGTGTGTTACCTGCTGTCGTTTGAATTGGGAAGTTGATGATCTCGTTGAGCTGGTTCTTTGCTTCCGACTGGCGGTCGGTCTTTGAGAAACCTACGAAGTACCTTGATTGCCCAGTGATCGGCAGCTCCACGTAACCCTGCTTCTCCGCTAGCTTTAGCATCTCTTCCTGCCATGACCATAGTCCCGGTCTGATCTTCGGTCTGTCCGCCACGATCTTCTCGAAGACGCTCATCGGAAAGTCGATCCCCGTGTCCTCCATCATCGCTGATTTCATGGTGGGTGCAGAAGATCTGAACAAGTCTGCGAAATTCGTCCTCTTGCCGCATTGTCTTTCGTGTCCTTTGAAGTCGGGGTTGTCATGAAACAGCATGCCGTACTTGGCTTCCAATGCTGCGGTGCCAAAGATAGACACTGCACGATCGGTGTGCAAGTCTAAGCTGTCGTTGTATGCAGCGGATAGGGACGTGTCGCCTGAGAGTAGTGCCGCAACGCGCAGCTCAATCTGGCTGAGGTCGAATGATACGATCGCCCCATGCTCCCACCAACGGCTTTGGATACACGCCTTGATGGGTCGAGGGAACGTCTGAGCACTCGGTCCTTTGCATGTAATGCGGCCCTGCTTCGTACCACCGGCGTCACCCTGGCCGTCCTTCGCCGGACTCGGGGTCACGAACCATGTTGGATAGGTCAAATCCGAGGTCGATTGTGCGCATGTGGGCGTTGAACACTGCGATCTCAGCAGGACTGAACCCATCTGTGTGGGGAAATTCCTCCGATGCCTCAGCAAAGGGAAACAGTAACTGCCCACTAACTTCTGGGCTTTGCTGTGGGTTGCAGCATGGGCAAGGATCTCCTGATGGGGTGAATCCAGGGGTAGCATCGAGCATAGTAATTTCCTGTTCTCTTCACAGAAGCTGATCAGCCCCTGCTTGGGTGTTAGTTGTAGCCTTGGATCATCTTGAATCCCAAGCTCCCCCACTACGGCAGACATGAACTCTTCCTTGCTCTTGCCCGAGCCCTCCCCTTCGAGGATTAGTCCGCGATCTCTTGCCTTATGAACTGCCTCGGAGGCGTTAGCCATGAGGTTCGACTCTAGGGATTGGATGGCATTTCTATCCATGGGGATGCCCGACTCTGACATCCTGATGCAAGACCAGATGGTGTCAGAATAAAACCGAAGGCAGTCGGCGGAAGCTTTGGTGGTGGTTCCGAAGTCCCGTTGTATACGACGTGCCAGTTCTTGGCAGGCGAGCAAGGTGTTGTGCGTGTCTTGCGCATTGTAGTGGAGAAGCTTGGGATCCGAGGGAGATCCAAAGCGTGTGTGTTTAAGAGTCTGCTCCGCCTCGTACGAGTGAGTGCGGAGGATAGGTCCGAGTGACTTGAGCGATCGCTCGGGTCGTGTCTCGTCATGCAGATAGTTCAGCACAGACAGGTCGATGAGTTGGTGGCGACCGTTGAGTGCGAACTTGAAATCATTGAGAGCACGTAGGTATTGGATGTCGAACTGCAGGTTCATACCAATGATGGTGTCCACATGGAACAGCCACTGCCTGAGGCGGTGACGGTGTTCGCTGCGGTGCAGTTCAAAAACCATGGTGTCCCCGGCTTGTGCATCTGCAAGAGCTTGCAGATTCCAGTCACCCGCCGCCTTATGAGGGGACACCATAGTGATCGAGACTGTCAACACCAGATCCTTGGACGAGACGCCATCCGTCAGCAGAGACCGGCGAGGATGGAACACTGTCTGCACAGGGAGCGGCGTGCCTTCAGCGTTCACGGTGCAAGCACCGTACGTCTCGATGTCCAAGGATATGGTGGTTGAGTCAGTCACTGGGGTACTTCACCGGTCTTTGCATATTGGATAAAGTCGCAGACAAAGTCAAGCTTCTTCTCCATGTGATCGAGTTGATCTTTGAGATCTTTGTTGGACGGAGGGTCGATCTTGATAGAGTTCACAGCCTCGGCCATCTCAGAGATAGACACCTTCTTCATTGAGTTCCGTCTGAGTGCAACGCCTGCAGCTTCCATCATCTTACGCATTACGTACTGGCTGTACAGGACATCGAACATGGTGTTCACTTCTTCGCATACAACGCGGATAGAAGCGTGAGAGAACTTGGACTTGTTACGTTTGAGGTAGTCCATAACCTCGTATTTCTTTTTCAAATCAGACATGGGGTATCCTCGGTTGAATTATGTTTGGCTCTGATGGTACTGCCATTACTCCGTCGAGCCATGCGGAGATCAAGCCATTGTGGTCGTGGACTGCGTTGATGTAGTTTGGATCACGCAGTACCGCAGAAGGGTGGTAGGTTGAAAAGACTGTCACATCATTGTGGGTATCTCCATTGTTATTGATGCCCTTGGTCAGATTCATTCCTTTAACTCCGAGCATATGACGATACCCATGAGAAGTACAATCCCCACCCAGTAATACAACTCCAACTCTGTCATGTTGTTCCTTTATCTGTTCGAGTTCTTGGATAGAGTAGGGCATGCATGCTTTCCAGTGGCGTGCCTTGGGAGGTTCGTCCTTGATTGTGTAGCAACGCACACCATTCATGAGGTAGATAGTTGCGCGTTCACGCAGGTTGATGCCGTCTATGTACACAGCATGCAGGAGTTTGCCTGACTTACCTACAAAGGGGTGACCTTGATCATCCTCGTTGTAGCCAGGGTTCCTGCCGATGTATACAACAGCGGGAGCAGGCGGCTCGAGACCGAGCCGACGCGCCCCGATGCCAATAGACTTTGGCACACCAGGGGCCTGCATATGCAGCTCGCATTCAGTGCAATCACGGTGATCACTTAGTACTGTCAGCGTCGTCGTCAACCCTTGCCTCTACCATTTCTGTCCACACTGCACTGGGCAGTATGACTCTCGCTTTGTCATGGGCTTGTCGGATGTCGTCAAACAAACAGTAAGAAGACATGAGTCGCTCGTCCATGTTGGAGTCATGACACCAGTACTTGAACCCGTCGTCTCTGCCAGAGGAGAACATGCGTGCCTCCTCCAGCAGTGCAAACTCACGCAGGGTGTCATCGAGAAAGTCATACGCGCTTACACCTGGGGCTCGGCCCATCGAGGGTAGTACTGGTTCATCGTTAAACATAACCCATCTGTTGATGAGGCCGAGCCCAGGGAATGTAAGACAAGCGTCATACGGAATGAACTCTTTGAAGTCCTGTCTGTGTTGGAACCTCGGGCAGATGATTGCCGTGAGAACCACTCCGTGTTTCATGATAAATTTGCCCAGTCTTGTTTCTTCTTGTTCTTCACAAGAGAACTGGGATGGTAGTGCTCCGTCACCCAACTGGCACCACCTCGTTGGTTCGCAGATCGTGGATGATGTGCGTTGGCATCTCCTCATCACGGAGGAGCTGTGACCAGTAGAAGGCAGCGTGTGATGCACACATGGTTGCACACCACGGTGTGCTGCGTGCATTGCACACCTCAAGCAGTGACTCCGCATCGGTGAACCAGTTCTCTGTCCACTCCGATGTGGTTGCATCCCACACCTGGTACGTCTCCGCACCCATGCGTGTGTCGATCACCTTGCAGTTGGCAGGCTGCTGTCCCTCACGTGTGAGGTAGTCCATGATCTCACCCCGTGCTTCCATGCTGTCGACACAGAGGAAGACACACGTTGCCATGTCAAGATACTTGTTGACTGCAGGGCTGGGGGCTCTGTTGGGCAGAGGCACTGCGTTGTCCATGACCAGGCTGTCTGCACATGCAGCGACTTTGGGTTCATCGATGCTACGTGGGTGGTACATCTGAGGACCCACGTTCTCTTCGTCAACCACATCAGGGTCGACAAGGACAAGGCTGCCAGGGTTCATGCCTGCGATGATGCGAGCAAGGTTGTTGCCCACTGCACCCACGCCGACGATGACGACACGCTGGTCGAACATCATGTCGGGGTCAAGGATGCCATTGAATCGTTGAGTCGTACTCATTTGAATTTCCCTTTCGTGTCGTAGTAACGATCCCAATCTCCGTAGAAATGTCCCCCTTGGTACGTCTTGGTTGTTGCTTGGAACGTGCGCTTCGATACCTTGTCTGCAAGGATCTGATCCCACTCTTCGTAGCCGTCGGTGTACATGCCCATGGGAATGTTGTACTCGATCTTGCCCTCGGTGATACCAGCAGGTGCATCATGCTTGATGCGGGCGTATGACTTGCCGCCCTTGGCAAGGATCGCCATGACTGCCCAGTCGAAGTGGCCGAGGACTTTGGAGAAGGTCTCCTCGTCTGTGCCACTGGGGTTGGGGCTGTCACCTGGGTGAGTGTGAATCCAGATGCGGAAGCACTCGTCCATAGGGTGTGTGTCCGACAGTCGGTCGATCTCTTCGGCGATACTCTCGTCGTCGAACTCGACTGTTGCTGCGGTGCATTCCTGCTTGGGGAACCACAGGTCTGTCACAAACAGACGGTCATCGGGATGGGTGATTGCAAAGCAGCCGATCTCAGTGCTGGCTCGCTTGCACATGTAGTTCAACTGACACCATGTGTCAGGGGTGAAGTTCAGTTTAGGGGTTGTCATAACGTCTCCGTGCTATTTCGGTGTGGTGTCCACGTTGTGCATCTCTCAATGCGTTTTTGAATACGGCTCTACGTTCTGCTTCGATACACTCGGAGCAGACAAAGCGAGGTCGATAAGGGCCGTCAGATCTGTAGTCAGGATCTACGTGCATCTGCCTGGCAGGTGAACGATAGTGTTCCGGGTCGTGTCCACATCTCCTGCATCGCTTCATCTCTTGGTGCATGCGGTCGATGCGCCAGAAGGGAGAGTCAGGATTGAATGTGTCAAGCGTGCCACTCACGATGTCATAAAGTGCAGCCCAGTCGTGTGTCTTACGTAGGCTTGCAATCATTCGATCTGCTTCGCCTGTGCACAAGTGATAGCTTGACCCCACGTGAGGGTGACTGCTGTGAAAGTCATAGCAGTTCTTGTGAGGGTAGACCATTATGCCTGACCCCATGGCTCTGCGGTCTGTGCTGACACGAACAAAGAATGTGCCCATGTCTTCGACTGATCCATCTGGCATGTGAAGTTTGCATTCGTGTAGCCACTGCAAGTAGTGGGGGGTTTCGGATACCTCTTGCCACTTGCCGCCCGGTAGATACTCACGCATGACAGGTGTCTCACACAGTGGAAGTTCTGCCAGTTCTGATTCGATCCGATCAGCAGAGGCGGACCAGCTGTATGGCTTGTTCACTGCGATGTCGACCTTGCGACGTAAGCGAACCCATTGTTGTTGGATTTTCGTGGTGTCACCGTCTTGTACGAGTTGTCTCTCGAGCATTCGGATTTTGCGCAGCGACTTGGATAGCATCCTGCTGCGTGACTGTATCTCGTCCAACGTGGTGCCGTCAGACTGCCGCACAATGTGTTGTGCTAGTTCTTTGGTGTTCATGGTTGCTCCCAAGGGGCGAGGGGTGAGGCCGGAGTATGAGTAGCCCCACCCCTCTGGAGGGGGGATCAGGCGCCCTTGATGTTGGTGGGCGTGACGGTCACCCGGTCGCCATCGGTGATGATAGTCTCCAGGTCTGCGGTTGCACGGTTCACACGGACCATGCAGGATTCAGGGTTGGCACCAGTGTGTGCGCTGATGAGCTGGGACACAGTCGTGCCAGTGGAGACCTCGACATTGCGAGTGCCGCCAGTGGCTGACGAGTCCAGGAGTTTGACAGTGATCATTAGTCACATCCCTCCGTGGGTTTGACCAGACCCAGGTGCTGGCCGAGGGCAACAAGACTGGCCTCGGAATCAGTCGACTCTACCGCTTGGACAAGAGCAACGAGTTTGTCTTTCTTTCCTTGGTAGTCAGCCAGTTCACACTGACAACCTTGGATGGCCGTGTTGAGTTCACGGAGTTTGTTACCGGCAGCGGCGCCGATCTCGACTCGCTTTGAGTCAACGGGTGAAGAGTATTTCTTGACGAGGTCGCCAAACGATACAGAGCAATCGCTCATGGGTTATCTCCTGCAGAGAAATAAGATGTCGCACCTCCCACCATGAGAGGTGTAAATGACAGTGATGACGTGGAGACTAGGCATCACCCGTCCACCGGCAACGCCGTCGGGGTTCTGCCGATCATCCTTACAGATCAAGGAACCTGTCAAGATCTTGTCATCACTGCCTGTTGACACGCACGAGGCGCGAAGCGCGGCCTCGTGTGTGTTATCCCCGATCCTCAGGAAGCATCGGGTTCTGCCGATCGTGATTCTCCAGGGCTTGGAGATCAGCGTCGACGTCCTTGGTTGAGCCCTCACTGAAAGTGTGGACTGTGTTGTCTGGGTGTGTGTGCATGATGCGTGCCCAATCTGCATCTGCATTTTGTATACGCACCCAGTTGTGCGGATTGTCAGTCAGCAGAGCATGGGCCATTGATGCAGCCTGCATGTGTGACTTCACGGCTCTGCCGATTCCGTAGGTAATCTTGATCATGGTGTTTCACTCCGTAAAAAAAAGACTCACCCTCCACCGGAGTGGAGGGGAGTCAGGGGGGTAGACAGACGTCTCGCCTGGTCCCTCGTGACTTTCACCTGGTGTCACGTTACGCCGTATCATACCGGCAGGGCTCAAAGACGAGATCATCTGATGGGTATCAGTCAGTGATACCCATTGCTTTGCGGTCTGCATCCGATACATCAGCAACTCCTCCACCAAGGGTGGCGTTGCTGGTTGCATCTGGTTCAGACTGCGCTGGTTGTCGCAGTTCATTGAAGTTCGGGAAGGTCTTCCCGTTCTTCGCCACTGCTGCCACATTGAGTGACATGACGATCATCGACTCAACACCAGTGATGCTGTCACCATCGGCAATGATGATGTCACGTTGTTGCTTCTTCTCCGAGTCCCACTGATTGATGGAACACAGACCGGCTGACTTACCAGTCTCACCACGGTTACCGGGACGCAATGGGATCGGAGGCAACACCATGAACCAGTTACCATCTGAGTCAGTTCCGTATTGGATCTGGTCTTTGAATGAAGCCTTTTCCTCATTGGTCATCACATAGGGTGGCAGTCCACCACTGGTTGAACGAGAAGATCGAAGCGATTGCATTTTGAGATGTGTCATATGACACCTACCTTTCTTGTAACTAAAACAAACAAACTGCTGGGGTGCGTGCCCCGCGGAACGCGGGGGCATGCTCCCCAATACCGACTCACTCACCGTGAGTATCATCGGTCTCGTCAAGGTCTGCGACATCATCGTCGAGACACTTGCGTTGGTTGGTCATGGCGTACATGTCATCCTCATCGAGGTGCACACCCCACCCGTTCGTGGATCGTCGGGGTTGTGGTACGTATGACCCTGGCACATCGGTCACCCAGTATCCGAACGGTTCGTCGTCACTGGGCTCGATGTACTTGTATGTACTGAACGGCTCCATGGGTAGGAGCGTGCCATCGTCCAGTCGTGGTCGACCAAACTGGTCAGGGAACACAAGGTTGTCCCAGTTGTGCTCGTCAGGTACGAAGTCGTTGGCCGCATGCATGTGCACCCGCTCGTTCGTCTCTGACCAAGCACCGATCACTGCGATACCTAGTGTCCAGCCATGTGGGTTGGCACCACCTGATGCCATGGCAACACCCTCGTTGGCCACGTCCGCCGAACGTATGTCCGATGTCCGTGTGATTGTACCGTCGGGTGCGTATGTGAACGCTGGGTTGCGTCCCATGACACCGCCAAGCGGTATCGGTATGAACATGGCCACGAAGGCCTCGTGCTGTGCATGCCTGACCTGCCAACGGATCCTGTCGTCACCGGTGACACGTCTGTCCTGCAACTTGGACTCGGCAACTTGTGTGCCTCGTCGGGCTCGGTCGATCGCACCATCGCCGAACTGTGCCACGTACCACGCTGCGGTGTCACGTGACGTTCTGAATGTGACCAACTTACGTGTTGGTCGCTGTCGAAATCTAAACATATAACCTCCAAACTGGGGGGAGCGGCTCCCGCCCCACTGGACGGAGCCGCACCCACCTCTTCACAACATGCCGCCATCGTCGTTGCGACACTCAACAATATCTACAGAGTTGTATGTCTGTCCCTCTGAGACAATGTCAAAACCATCCAACTCTCGAGGCATCCCTCCACCGAGGTAGTCCTCATCATTGGTCAGCCATCCAAGTTCCTCGCACTTGTCCTCGACAATCTCGATAGCACGCTCATCGCAAAGGGTGAGGTCGTGCTCGCATTCGATGTTGAAGGACCTCTGTGTAGGTTGACCACACAGTTCCTCGTTCAGGTAAACAATAACTTCAAACTTTCTCATGACAATTCCTTTCTTATGCGAGCCAGAAGGGCTCATCAGGTCCAATTTCAACAAGTTCATACTTGGTCACAGCCCAGTCCACAAGTTCTGTGTTCTGACCACTGCGTTCGTCACACTGGTAGATGCCGTGGAGTTTGAGTTCCCCAATCAGAATCTCTTCTGACCGCCAATGGTCCTTTTCCAATGGTTGGTGGCTGAGGATTCCGTCGATCCTTACGGTGTCGACCTCCGTGCTGTATGGACTCTCGATGAACATGACCACCGAGTAAAGATTACATTCCAAAGATTCACTCATAACAATTCCTTTCTTTAACTGTGCGAGACAGCCCCCGCACCACTGTACGGGGGGCTGACACGCTCTCACTTGGTCTTTGGCCAGTGCTTCGACTCGTCGTCGATGTATCCACCGGCAACTGGTGGCACGTCGTCTTCAATGAGGTAACGAAGGTGTTGGTAATCCTTCCGTTCCCTGCGTCGTTTCCGACCGTCCGCTAGGTATGTCAACTCCCTGCCTGCAAAGATGCCTGCAACAAAGGTGACGAAGAGTACGAGGGTTAGTATCAATATGTTGGTCATTTGGTGACCTCCTTCTTGGTAATGAGTCGTGGTTCCACTGGGTAATCGGATGCCCACTGAGTGACCTCGCCGTTGACAACACTGACAGTCTCACCCAACAGTCCGTACCTGGTGTCGTAGAATGGACACTCCTCAGGGTTGTGCCATTCAGCCTCCACATCCATGACAAAGATGTCATTGTCACTGTGGTAGTTGATAACCAGATGACCACCGTCGTACGTCCCTTTGGTGGCCTCGTCAATGACATTCAACAGCAACTGGGATGGTTGCATTACATTCAAATCAATTCTTTCACACATAACAAACTCCATTCTGGGGCTATCCGCCGCTCACACCGCGTGAGCAGCGAACCCCGCTTCGCTGCTGCTCACGCTGTCTCCCGGCTATCCTGCGGATGTCCTGCCGATTATGGTGGGCTTCAACCGGACGGCTCCTTCTTGGGAGCCTTAAAAAAAAGGGAGCCCGAAGGCTCCCGTGTGTGAAGTGGAACGCTTAGCGTTTCCACTTCTTCTGGATTGAGATGGAGATGCACTCGTTGCCACTCCGTGTCTCGGAGTTCCAACCACTGATTTTGTATTCAGTGCCCTTGATTGTTACGTACCCGTACCAATCAGGTGCGTTCTCTTTGCTCTTCTCATGCACAGGCATGAGAGTTGCTTTTCCAACCTTACCACCACGTGACGACTTTCTAAACAAATTGAACATAGTTCAATCCTTCCTGCAGCTGCTGCTGCATACAAACAAACAAACGGCGTAGCACAGTGCTAGCTCGCCTAGCACACACTGTGCTACCCCCGTCCGACCCCCTGGCCGTCCGGTTGTTGCTATATATAAAGGTGGTTTTTCTCTGGGAATCCACGTCATACCAGGTCTATACCGTGACGCGTCACGTTGTATCGGACGTCACAGGCGTTTTGCCCAGTCAATCCGCATATACCATACTCTCTACAGTTAGTCGGTAAGTATTATATGTATGCAAGTACAGACGCAAATGCCTGGTTTAACCCCGGTATGCTGGTATTTTACTTGCCGCTGACCCGATTCATTAGCAGAAAGTCAAACTGCATCTGCTGTTTTGCGGCCTCTAACAACCCGAGAGCACGGGCAAGACCCGCTGCCGTGCCCTCAGGGCCGTAAATGTTCAAGGTTGACGGATCATCACCGCTGGGTTCTTTCTCAAAAACCAACATCATGACCGGATTACGACGGTGCAGCTCCTGCACAATCTCATCTGTGGGTACAAAGGTCAGTGGTTTTTCGGGATTATCCATCATGCCTCGTCATCATACTTGGTTCTGAGCACCATGCCCTTCAAACCACGTTTGCCGCCGCACGGGCGGTAACGCCGCAGGTTCCAACTGCTCTCCTGCTCTATCTTTACGGTGATTTGGTTGCGGCTAATGTGCATGCCTCGTACCTTGTTTCTCTCGACCCAGTCTTCCCACTGCTTCCAGATCATCTCTGTTGCTACGAAGCCATTGTCATTCTGTACGAATCGGGCTTCAAGGAAGCTATCGAACGGGTTGTTGGTCTGTAGGTACAGTCGCACCGCGTCTGCACTCCGCTCAGGTACCGGGAATCTTTCTGCGCTAGTCTGCGCATTCTCACACTTCAGTGCCCCCTGCACCGCCCATGCTGCAATACCGGGCAACTCCTCCCGCAACTTGTGGATCAACCGCTCGTCCTCCTTACCGTGGAATGACACGTCAAACGGCAGAAGCAGCATCTTGCTACTAAGACCCTGACCTTTGTTAGGCAACTTAGGGATCTCGTTAGTCTGCATCATGGCCTTAGCAGGGATTACCACGTTACGGATCATGGACAAACCCTTGCGGTCAATGTCGATACGGTCTTGACCCAGAATACTCTTGAGCACCTGCGTACACCGCTCACCCTCACGGCCATCCAACTCACTGACCTCGTGCACGCACATGACCCGTGCAGCCTGCAACCCATCCAACCCAAACCGATTACTGAGGCTGTAGAGGCTGACACCGAAGTACGAGTCCAGACCCAGCAGCGTTTCGAGGATCTTGGCGATAGTACCTTTACCCGACCGCACCTTGCCGTACATCAAAAACCACCGTGCGTAGTCATTATGGGGCATCATGCAGTACCCGAACCACCGCTGTAGCAGCTCAATCCACACTTTGTCTCCACCGCTCCACTGCTCAAGGCAGCTGAGCCACAGAGAACACGTAGCCTCAGGGTCGTACTTGCAAGGGATGACCGAGGGGCTGAACCAAGACTCGTCCCGTTCAGTGACTTTGGAGACATTGGAGACCTCTACCACAGCGTCCTCGAAGGTGATGCACCGGGCGGCGTCCATGTCCGAAGACCCCAGCCAACACGGAACATTGACGTGAGGCAACCGGGTCTTGGCAGACAGAGCCTCCAGCACATTTGCGATCTTGGACTGATCCACCCCATACCGGACTACCGCTGGCATGCCGTTGACCATCTTGTTGATATGGAAGTCCTCCAACATATTCCAGCAGGCATCCCGCAACCACTCCCTATCGTGCAGCACCCAGCGGTGACCCTCCCAAACGTAGTGCACCCCTTGGTGGGTCCATAATCCCGGCCTGTTGTTTGGGGTCAAGAAGTGCGACTGTAAGAGTGCCCCGGCTACCTTTGCAGGCTCACCGCTCTGTACTGGGTTAGACTGTGTTCCGATCATGGAGATTCCTTTCGATGAGTTCAGCTAACTTACCTGATTACTTCCAGCGAGTCCTCGACATAGAGGCCTCTGAGTTGCCAGAGATTTTCCAGCCTGCCCCCGACAACTTGGTCGAGATTGATTCTGGAGAACGATTTTTTGATAAAGCGACGGGGCCTGTCAGAGCGGATGCGACCAAAGATAAGAAACCTAAGACCAAACAAAAGGCTAAGCCCGCGCCGCTGCCTCAGCTCAGCACGACGAATGAATCGTTGAGGAAACTTCAGCAGCGACTCAACGCAGCGGTTGGAGCAAAAGGCAAACAAAACAGCCTGCTCGACATCATCAACATGGTCATCCTTGGTCGTGCTGCGGGCATTCCCGCCAACGAACTTCGAGGCCTCGTCACAAAACAAGATCTGGTTGATGCAGGTCTTATCATGTCCAGTGCAGAACGACGAGAAGACAGACTTCAAAAACGAGAAGAGGCCCGTGAGTCTGCTCGAGAACGTGCGTTGGAACGGCAAAGAGATCGAGAGTTTGCCCAAGAGCGGATGCGCAACCAAAACAAGAGTCGTCGTGAGCAGCGACTTGGAAAAGGAGCGCCTTCTTACAAGCAGCGCCAAGAAAAGAAGCTCCAAGACGAGATCAAAGAGCAACTTAAAACCATGATGGACGACGCGAAGAAGCCCGGGATAACGCCCGCGGCTGATCCCCAGCCCACCAGCGCCGACTATACTCCCGGCCAGGCACGCATGGATCTTGCTCAAAGCGTAGAGCAGCTCGGTCTTGCAGCAAATGACGCTTTGACCTCGATTGATACAGCGCGGCTCGACGCTATCCGCAACGATGAAGGACTCATAGATGTCCTTGAGCGATATGACCCTAACTTCGTAGGTGCTCCCCGCCCGCAAGCAGGAGATCGACGAGGCCCCAACAACACCCCTATCGACGTTGAGGCTGAAAACCAAATGATGATGAGGGACATTCTGGACTTTGGACCTGTCCCTCAGGCTAGCGGCCCTGTTGGGCAACCCGCCGCAACTGCGGCGCCTCAACCCGTGCAGGCTCCTGCTGCTGCTCCAGCACAGGCAATCCCAAATCCTGCTGCGCCAGGCGATGGGCTGACTCCTTCTCAGCGACTTTCCCAGCGAATGACTACCCGAGAAGAATTTGAAGCCGGAAGGACTCGAGTTGCTCCCGGCGCCGTCGGCTCTGCCCCTACTCAACCGGGAGGTCCTGCTACCGGCCAGCCCGCCCAAGGCTACGCCCTCGAGGCTCAAGGAGGCATGTTCGTGCCTACCGAAGCTGCACGGGAGGCCGCGCGATACCGCCGAGGAGAAACTTCCGGGGAGCCTTTGGGGCAACCACGAGGGTTCATTCAAGGTATCCGAGAAGACCTCCGGTCTGGGCAAGCAGCCCAACGAGACATGATGCAACCCATCACCAGCCAGTTCCCGATGATGGGGGGAAACGAGCTTGACGCGCTGGAGCAAACCCTCAAAATCGAGGTCGACGAACTCAAGAAGAAAGACCGAGTCGCCAAACTTCTTGACCAGCGGCAAACGCTGGCAGGAAGCCTTCAAGGCAAGATGCGTCGAGGTCAGCAACAAGCGGGAGTCCCTATGAGCACAGGCTTCCCAAGCTCGTTTGACCAGAATGTGAGACAACCTCTTCGCAACTTCTTCGGCATGGGCGGGTAAACATACCAGGTATGCCAGGCAAGAGCAACCCCCAAACCTTCATTTCTTTCGGATCAGGCGTACGCTTGATGGAAGAGAGTGAGTATATCCAGGCGATGGGGTGTGGTATTACGACAAAGGGATTCCGTGCACTCTGTGCAAACCTCCGAGTACCGGTGATATTCATCGGTGAGGGGGTGTACGTAGACATGCACCGTTTCGAGATGGCAATGGCTGCGGTGACCCGAATCGGCAACGAGAACTTCCTGTTTCCGGGGTCGGCACCTATGTCCTACCGCAAAGACCTCAAGGCACGAGTGAATCTTGAACCCGACGAGATCCTACAAAACTATGAGACGCTGGCGACAGAGCTGATTGCAGCCAAGAAGGTCAATGGCGTAGAAATGACTCGACAGGTGCGCGAGTCTGCACGTAAAGCAGCAGAACGAATGCGAGACGCTGCTATTCACCAAGCACCATGGAAGGCTCAGCAGGAAAAGAGTTATGAAAGGACAGATCAAAACGCCTGACCCCGACGACGCAATCGTCGGTTTCTTCACGATGGAAGGACCTGCACAAGGGATTCTTGCATCGAGGTTTGACGCCCGTGAAGAAATGGAGATCACCATCCGTCATGCGCGCGATCCAGATCCGAAGATATCACTTGCCGGTCTCCGGCATCTCCGGACAATTCTCAAAGACGTTGCAACTGCTAACGGCGTTGTCGGTAGCATGAGTGAGGTACGCGAGTCCACCGGAGAAGACGGATCGAAAGTCCGGCAGGTGGTCTCCACAAACAAATTGATCAGCAGGATCAAGGAAGGCAGGACACGTGTCCAAAACCACAACCCGGAAAAAGGCCACCTCGAACACCACTCCCCCCAAGAAAGAAGTTCCGAGGAGCCCTCTAGTGATCGCAGTCGAGAATCATCTCAAGTCCCTGACCCCACAACAACTGATCCAGTATGGACTGCCAGCGATTCAGGACATGGCAATCCCGAACCCGATACCGATGTGGGCGGAGACTCCTGAAGCAGGAGCATCCAAGATCTACAACGAGATGTTTGTCGGCAGCATGATGCGTGCACCTTACGCAGCAGTCACTATCGAACTTGAGCGTATGTCTATGGTGCGAGGCGACGAACGTCTTGTTGCTGCACAGGTCAGCAGACTTGCAGCGGTATCTGTATTTATGCGGGAGGCAATGGAACGACACGTTGATTCCTAAGCTGATTACCCCCAACGACCTGTACCCCCTTCCGGCAGACTACATGGAGCTGTCGGAAGAGGGACAACGTCAAGCCCGAACAAACGCATGCAGACAGTTTCTGGTTCCTGGTCTTACTGACCGGCAGAAGGCAGAAGCGTATGTCGCATCATTGAACTTCCTCGACTTCTACTACCTCCATCCAGACTTGGATGTTGAGTTCGACCCGATGTTCTATGACGACACGCCACTACCTACACCGGAGATGCATTACGACATCGCAAGACAATGGGCAACCGAAAGACTTTCAATCGCAATCGCTCCTCGCGGATCCGCAAAGTCCAGTCTGGTCAAGAAAACAATCTTGCTAGAAACTCTGGCACGCCCCAAGTTCAGCGTAATTTACGCTACGTCAACGGGCGACAATACAAAGTCCGTCGGGCAGTCCATCAAAGACCAGTACAGCTTCAACCCCCGTATCAGCGACGACTTCGGCGCCGAGACACCTTACGGACGCCTAGCCCCCAAGCGAGGCGAGGCACCCTACGGCAATACGTACATGCAGCTTATGAACGGATCATCGCTGCGCTGTATCTCTGCGGAGTCAAAGCAACGTGGTGGTCGTCCGCGCCTCTACGTATTGGACGACCCAGAGTATGACCCGAAGGCCTCGACCTCTATGTCACTCATCCGTGAGTACATGGATCAGCTGCTCTTCAAGGTTGTTCTTCCCATGGTTATGCGCGCAGGCTGCGGTGCTAGATGGCTTGCTACGTTTGTGTCTCGTCGTCACTACGCATTCCACGCAATGGATGTAGAAGGCGGCAAGGCACGTGACCCCCGGTTCAACAAGTGGGACCGCATCATTATCCGCTCGGAGTATCAAGATGAACAAGGACTTACCAAAAGCTGCTGGCCAGACATGTGGCCAGCAACAATCGAAGAACGTGACCAGCTGGCAATCAAAGATGAGCGTTTCAAAAAGTGCGTGTCGCTCGAAGAGATCAAGGAGACCATTGGGGTTGCCAACTACCTCTCTGAATACATGGCTCAGCCTGGGCGGGGTGACGAAGTCTTCTTCCCGAACCTAGAAGAGGAGAAGCACGGATATTGGTTTGAGGATCCGGATGAGCAGTTCGAAGTCGATCCACATAGCTCCAACACTATAGTGGGTTGGTATTCAAACGACGAGCTCAAGCGCCAAAGCCTTGGCTCCCTTCTTGCATCGTGTCGCTTGTTCATGGCGGTCGACACCTCGTACACCTCCACTAAAGACTCAGACTCCAAGGTCTGTACTCTCATGGGGGTCAACAAAGAGAACGAGTTGTTTGTCTTCGACATGTGGTCAGCACAGTGCCAGCAGCAAAAGCTGATTGACGCTGTGCTACAGATGGCTGACAAGTGGCGTTGCCCCGGCGTGCATGTTGAGGGCATCAAAGAAGGACTCAGCGTCTACGACACCCTTTACTCCATCGTCAGCACCCGTGCGTCTGACATGGCCAACGTACAGCACCTCCCCCGCATCAAGAAGTTCAACCCCGGCATGACCTCCAAGTCGGCAAAGATCGCCGCCCTCTTGCGCCGCTTTGACTACGGCAAGATCAAGCTCCCTTTGCGAGATAGGCAAAGAAAGCCGTGGCGTGCGCTGATCGACCAGATCGAGCAGTTTAACCCAGAAGCCCGCGATGGCGGACTCCAGCACGACGACGAACTGGACACTGTCTCGATGTCTATGTACATCATCCGAGGAAAGCCAGGCAAAGCGGTACAAGAGGCGGAAGAGGAACCGAACGTCCTAGACCTTTTACGGTCAGGGGAGACACACGACCTCCAAGGAAACCCTATCCTGTTCGGAGTACCACTACAAAACCTCAGTCAAGAGGACATCGCTCTTCTCCTAAGCAGAAAGCAGGAACCTGATGGAAGAAGCAAAATCTGAGCTACAAGTCCACCCCAGCCACGTCGTAGTCCCCATCGCTTTTTTTGAGCGAGTCATGGAGGTCTACTACACCGTCAAGGGCGGAGGTGTCGTAGGACAACAGGAAAAAACTCCGTTACAGAGTCCCGCCTCGATAAGGGTCTCAGAAGATATGAACATACCTGATGTAAGAACTGTGCGTCAGTACGTACCAGAGGGCTATGTCCCTCGCGGCGCAGCGGCAAGAACGGACGAGGACGATGCCTGAGGATACCTACACACTAACCAAGGACAAGGATGCTATCTGTCGCATCATTGACCGCCACATTGAACGGGAGGAAGCTAACCACTCCTACCGCTACACGATGTGGTCTCTTGCGTGGTACTACCTGAACGGCGCTCGCCGCTTCGACGTATTTGATCCTGAGACAGGACTTCTCCAACCTCACCACCTTGATGAGGATGGAAACATGGAGTTCCAAAGCCAGGAACTCCTGTCTGCTATTGATCGGGTCGTAGGTGTCTTGTCTGCAATGGACGTCCGACCCAAAATCCTCCGCTCCGGTTCGTCGCTGCAGCAGATCCGCGACCGATCAATAGCCCAAGTTATCTCGGACGCTATGGTGTCTCGAGAGCGTGCAGAAGAAACACTTACAGAGTTCGCTTACATCCTGACCTCTTGCGGGTCTTGCGGTATTGCAGGCCACATTGTTGACTCCCCCACAGTGGGACTGACTTCTGACCTCGAGGTTGTGCACCCACGTGAGCTGTATGCGTTCCCGTCTACCGGCATGGACCACACCAAACAGCGTGGTCTGATCCGTGAGCGCATTGTGCCCATGGACTATCTCGTCGAGAAGTTCGGACGCAAGATCAAGACCAACATTGAGAAGATGTACTACTTCGACGTCGAAGCAGGCCAAGCGCCGTACGACAACGAAGACTTTGCTGATCGCCTCAACGCTGTCGGCACTAGCCCCCGCTACAACAGTTCTTACGCTATCCCAGGCGGCGGTGCGTCAACAGACAAGACCAAGTATTCCCTCGTACGTATCCGCGAACTTTGGTTGATGGGCCACAGGAATACCGTAAGCCGGTACGTCATGTGCTCGGGAGACTACGTGATCGTCGACGAAGAGTATACCGATGTGGAAGTCTACTGCCCCATCGGCTTTGCTCGTTTTATGGAGACAGGGTCTTTCTACGGGGCTGGCCTCTTCGACCTCTTGTTCTCTATGAGTCGTGAGATGGAGAAGCTACTCAAGGCTCTCTTCAACAATATCCGAGATATCGACCAGTACGGCATCCTTGTTCTACCCCAAGGACAGTTCAACGAGCGTGCCGCTCTGCGTGACGTAGGACGCGGGCTACGTGTTCTTCCCTACGAGCCAGACGCTATTGACCCCGGCTTCCGTCCGTTCAACATTTCTCCGATGACAGCCGGAGACTTGCCCGGCAAAACCGCAGCCTTTGCTAAACAGCTGCTCGACCAGATCAACCCCTTCCGCGACCTCGTCGCCAACAAGGGTCGAGTCGACAGTGCTGCGGGGCTTGGCTTCCTTGATGAGAAGAACCGGCAGTTGATGATGAGCCCCATGAAGGCAATCGAGAAGGCCTTCTCTCAAAGCCACCGCGCTATGCTCTCGCAAGCTGCTCGTGCACTTGCACTTAGCCGCCGAGCTGTACCCGTCAGCAACCTCACTCTTGACCTTGCAGGTGCCGTGATTGACCCTGAGAGTGGCTTTGCCTCGTTCAGCGACAACCCACTGCCTGTGATCTCCAACCTCGGAATCACAATCAAAGAGACCAACCCCCGGTCTGAGGTTGCCCGAAAGCAAGAAGCGCTGCAACTCTATGCCGCCCCTGGATTCCAGGACCCCATGCGACTTATGCTGCTGTCTTTATCTGAAGGACTTGACTTCGCTATCTACATGGAAGAGGAGCGAGCAGCCTACGAGATGGTGGTCAAGAACTGCCTGATTCTGTACGGAAACGGGGAGTCCCCAGGCGAAATTGTTTTGACCCCTCATACTGTGCTACCTAATTTGCAGTTGAGAGTTCTAACATCTTTCATGGCTGGCCCTCAGATGTCCTTGGCGGCACCTGAAGTCCAGGATGAGTTTATGAAGTACAAGCAGTTCCTCCAGCAGGGACTTGGGAATGTCCTCCCAGAAGGCGTGCCGCTGCCTGAAGATGCGGCGATGAATAGAATGGCTGCACAAGGCAGGCAGATGCCTCGACCACAACAACCGCAGCCCGCAGGAGCCCCTAGATGAGCGAAGAGCAAGTCCAAGAAAGTACGCAGGAAACCCCGGAAGCAACCACGGAGACCACAGCAGCGCCTGAGGCCTCTACCGAAGCACCGGCAGAAGTCAATGTAGACCAGAAGTTTACGATTGACGGACAAACATTTACTGCAGAGCAAGTCGCTGCTCAAATGCGAGAGGCAGAAAACCTCCGCGAATATCAAGCAGCAGCATCCAAGCTGATGCGTAACCAAGAAGAGACTCTGAGTCCTGAGCGTGAGTCCGACCTTCGTTATGTGATGGCATACGAAGGCTATCAGCCAGAGCAGATTGAAGAGTACGTCTCTGGATTGAAAGGACAACAGCAAATGGACCCTAACCCGCAACTCCAACCCGAACCCCAACAAGATCCTCGTGTAGACGAAATGAACCAACGGCTGGCGGAAGTGGAGAGTCGAGAGAGACAGCTTCGCCTCGAAGCGCTTCAAGGCAAGTTGGGGAACGCAGTCTCTGAGGCTGCAAATAACGAATCACTGGCCTCCATCGGAAACGCATTCAAGCGAATCCACGGAGATGAAGGTCACGACAAACGAATGGAAGTCATCAAAGAGGATGTTCAAAAAGAAATCCTCAGCAGCCTTCGGCGCGTTAAATCTGCCGGAGGAAGCATCGACGACTCTACATTCAAGACTGCATCAGAAAACGCGGCCAAGGTGGTCGCTGATAGATACCGGACGGTAATCGGAGACCCAGACAAACTTGGTCGGGCACCGGAAACAGCTTCTGGACAAGATATGTTCTTTAAGAAGAAACCCATTGAGATCCCCCAGTTCAAGCCAGGCAAGGACACTACTGCCAGCGTCTACGACAAAGCGAAGACGTTTGCGGAAGACACACTGCTTGACATTGCAGCTGACATCTCAACGGGAGGAAACACAAAGCTGTAAAGGAGTAGACAACAATGTCTCTTGTTACCGGAAAACTCTTCAATACGCATGTTGATCGTATTGAAGATGTGATTAACAAAAACATCGACCTGATGCTCCCTGGGGTTGACCCCATCTGGGAGAACATGGTTACGAGTGCGATGGGCGTTGGTCCCGTTGATGCTCTTGGCCGTGACTTTAAGGTCCTTCGTGTCTTCATGGGAGGCATGACTGGTATCCTCGAACAAGGCCGTGGTCGTAACGACTTCGCTCTGTTTGGCGATTCCACGAATGAACTCGGTGAGCGTCTCTACACCCAGAACCTCACCCAGAACTTCCCTGATGCGATGGACGGCATGAACCAGCTGCCATACCGCTTCGGTCTTCCGATGCGAACCATGGTCGCTAACATCGCATTTACCCTGGGCGAACTGCAAGCAGAAGCCACCCCCTCGTTCATCGGACAAATCGTTGCTCCGAAGCTCGAAGGCTTCTCTCGTAACATTGCTCAGACTCTCTGTAACTCGTGGTACACCTCTCAGAATGACGGCTACGCGCTTTGCCGCGTGACCCAGAAGACTGACACCGCAGGTACTCCAAACTTCTTGGAGTTCCAACCAGACAACCAAGCTATCGACCGGTTCTACATCGGTATGCAGGTTGACATTCGTGACAACGTCGGAACCTCTTCCGCACGTCGTAACGAATCTGGCGGTGTCCGTCAGGTTGTGGTTGTGGACTACATCGACGAACTTTCTAACACTGTTCGTCTTGTGTCTAACGACTACAACTTCGCTTCTGTCACAGGTACCGGCTCCAGCGCTGGTGACTTTATCGTTCACGCGAACAGCCACCACAGCGACAGCGGCAGCACCCGATTCACCAACATTGCAGGTATTAACTCATACCTCAAGGTCGGTGACACCTCAGCCATCGCCACGGACGCCAACACCCTCTTGGGTACCTACGAGTCCATCTCTGGCGAGCAGATCAATGTGAACGTCAAGCCCGAACACCGTTCGTTCGAGTACGACATGAACAGCAGCCTGCTCACTGAGCACACTCTCCGTCAGATCCTCCGCCGCTTCCACGCTGCGAAGAACAAGTACGGTTACTTCGTCGACACGCTCGTTGCGTCCGACGGTGTGTGGTTGGGTTACGAGTCCACCAAGATTGGTCGTGAAATGCTCGACCGTACTGGCCGACTCTCCTCCCTCTCTACGCAAGGTTCTGAAGGCGGCGGCGCTGGTGGGGATACCAACCAGTTCAACTCCGGCTTCAACTTCACCATTGACGGTAAGTCGTACCAAGGCTACACCTCGACCTACATCGAGAACGGCATCTGCTACGGCCTCCGCATGGGCGGCGGAAACTACAAGAAGTACGTGCCACCGAGCATCTCGGGCACCTCGTCCTTCGATAAGTCTCCATCGTTTGCTCCGTTTGAGTTTGTGGCTGGCGCCCTTACCGGCACCTCCACCAACCAGCTGCCGATTTACTCGAACAGCAACGGTCGCAACCTTGCCACCGAAGCATCCCAGATGCCCGGCTACATGCGTATGCAGATCTGCCCCGATCAGTTCTGCGGCATCAAGATCAAGAACATCACCGAAGACCGTGTCTACGCTGATCGTCAGTACACCCCTGACAGCTAATCCTTGATCTTCATATAAGGCTCCTGCCTTTCGGCCCCCCTTGTCCTTTACGGATGAGGGGGGTTTTTACTACTATCTACATATGTTCCAAGACGACTTACACATGGACGAAAACCACCGCGTTATGGAAGACGGAGAGTGGATTCGTTGGGCCCGCCGGGTGACTGGCATTCCAGAACTCTTCGTGTACCGACACGCAGAACACAACACTTTTGTGCTCGCTGCTTGGCGGGTCAAACGTCTGCGCATCGCAGTCGAACTGACTGTGCTCCAAGGCCCTCCCGACAGAGGGGGCTGGTTGGGCGAACGGGTCCTGCAACTGACCGTAATGCCTCACGACGAGAAGATGATGCGGCGGCGGCAACAGGCTGAGGACTCAAGGTACGAACGTATAGAAGCAGCCCGTGAATCCAACGAAGAGAAGCATGACGCCGTGAAGTGGGCTCGCAGCAAAGGCAAGGAAGAGTCCGCTAGGAACCTTGCCATCAGCAGGTTTACCGGAGAGCGTGAGGGCGGAGAGACGCTGGAGCGCACCAAAGACTCCCTGAAGGACATGACGTCCGGAAAGACTTACTATGCATAGTACCGGCTCCTTCTTGTTTTCTGTGATCGAACGCGTCCGAGGCTACCTCGACGAGCCCTCCTCCAAGTACAGCAACGACTTTCTGGTCCGGAACGTCATCATGCCGGAGATGGTCAACGTCCTCTCCCGCCTGTCGCTGAACTTTGACAACCCTATTGTTATCCGCCATAACATCACGTTTGTCACCGGAACCGAGTACTACCAACTGCCTCCAAACGTGGGGGAGGTATTCCGCCTTGTGAAGTTGGATACCAACAACGTGGTCAGTAAGGAGTTTGTCCCCTTCAACCAGATGCACCCGCACGGACCTAACTGGTCACTCGAGGGCAACCTTTTGTCGTGTCGCCCCAAGCCCGACGTCGACGACACCCTCACTCTGTTCTACATCCCGAACGGTGACTTTCTCCCCCACTACAACCAAGGGCAGGGGCAGCTCTCTGCAGACCGCAAGACCCTAACCCTCTGCTTGCCTTCGCAGGTAACTTTGGGTGCGATTGACCGCCGACCTAACGCCTACGTAGGAGCGACCTTGCGTCTGTTGAAGAACACTGCAGGCAATGCAACCGTAGTCGAGGAGCGAGTAATCGACTCCCATACCTTGGCTGCAACTGATGCCGGGGACGATCAGGTTACTGTGCGGGTGGCGTTTGATACTTCGGCGTACGGATCTAAAACAGATATCCACTACGAAATTGTGCCTCAGGGGTTCCAATCTCTAATGCAGTGTGTGGCTGCAGCCTCCGCTATCAACTTGGCTGTGATGAAAGATGTTAGTGCCAAGAAGATGCAGTTCTTGCAGATCGAGTATCGCAAGGCGCTGAAGACTATCGGCGACAACTTGTCCTATATGCAGATGCGCAAGCCCAAGAAATTCGAGAAGCATACTGTGGACAATCAAGATCGAAGCACCTACAACCTCGGGCAGGAACTTTACTAATGGCATTCGGCGCAAGACCCTCCAATACTCGAACGCGTGAAGAGTCAGATGCTCAGGTAGCTCGAGCACTTGTTGCAGCACTTGGCCTTTTGAACGCAGAGCCCCTGCGCATTACTCACGTCCGTGACGGAGAAGCCTTCCTTATGTCAGGACCGGGTCTGCCCCCATTCGGGGCAGGAGGCACCGGAGGACCGGGAGGTTTTGGTCGTCCTAAGAGCGGGGGCGGCGGTGGCGGAGGGGGTCAGCGAGGCGACGATGGTGAGCCTGGCGCAACAGGAGAGCAAGGGATACAAGGGATACAAGGACCTCCCGGACCAGCGGGGCCTACTGGCGCTCCTGGACCTCAAGGTCCCCCAGGATCTAATGGGTCTACTCCTGGTGTAAATGGGTACATCGACTTTGTTTCTGATGTTACCTACGACACAAGCGACCAGTGCCTGAAGAAACAGTTTACTCGCGTCTATGGCTTTTTTGAGGGGTCCGGTCTCGGAGGGGCTGTCGGTACTGACAGCACAGGCACCACGTACGGGGGCACCGCGAGAGAGATTACGTGCGCTAAAGAATGTGATTCATGACCCTGCAGTTCCGCCCCAGCGACAAAGCGCTGATCAAACACAGCACTACAACCAACTCAAATCAGGTTGGAAAGCTAATGAGAGAGTGCTGCTGTGCAGCAGGGACGTATGTTGAGTTTACCTCTTGCGGTACGCACATTGCAGACAAGTACGTCAACTTCACAGGCAACCCTTGTAGTGTGGGCGACAGGGCGTACCACGAGTCGTTATGTAAAAACGCAGATGGTTTTGGTGATGTCTGTTGCCAAGTAGGTATTGGAGATTGCTCAGGCCTTAGCGGCAACGACAAGCAGTCCCCTGCTGAGGCGTACGAAAACAACTGTGCTGGGGCAACCGAACAGCAGATAGGCGGAACGCACATAGTTGACGGAGCAGTACAAACCCAAAAGCGAATGTGCAAGTCTGTCTACATGCGCCTTGAAGACTTCAAGCAAATGGAGATTGGTAGCGGAGGCCCCACTATGGCTCAGTTAGGGTGGCTTCCTGCTGGTGCAGGGGGGACAGAGTGGCCGCTTGCATTTAAGATTGGAGGCCACTGTTTTGTAGGCAGTCCTGACCTTCGATCCGAAGCACAGATAAAAGAAACTACTGACAGCGGCGGAACAGTTATACCCGCATGCAAGAAGATAGACCGCTCCTCTTTCAACGAAGACTGCGCGGGCGATAAAATGATCTACAACACAGGCGGTTTGGCGATAAGCGTAGGCAAACTAAACTTCTCTACCGATAGTAACCAGACGATGGAGAACTTGTGCGCTAACTGCTGTCAGGCGGTGTGGCTAAACACGAAAGACTGTCAAGGGTGTTTCAACCTAAAGGACGGAACTATCTGCAGCTCAGGCTTGGAAGACTTTGCTCAGTTCATATCCTCTGAAAAAGCAGCAGGATTTGCATGGTGCGACTGCGCCAACCTAGGCACAGCTACTCCCGGCCCAACAGACCAAGACTTTAGAGGAAAGGTAGTTGGGTTTGGCGGAGGAACCAGCAACGTAAACTGCAAGCAGAGTCAATGCCAGCAGGTGCTTTCAGGCAACGGAACTATTGTGGATCCCGCTAACGCAAGAGTCGGGGGCTGCGGTGCAATGCTTAGCCCGTCTGGTACAGGAACTTGTACCCCTGGTTACCCCAATGGAGTGTTTACTCATGCGTTCTTCCAAAACGGAGACCACGCAGCGAACACTATAAACTGTGAGCAAAACTGCGAGGGCGGAATCCCCAACGTCGGTCCCTTTGATACTTGCGAGGCTTGTCTTTGTGAGACGCCTAAATGCGCGTGTGCTTGTGTGCAGTGCCAGCCTCCGGGTGCAGGTGCAGACAGCTGCCCTCCAAACGCTTGTCAGGGTGTTTACAACATTGTGGATGTTGCTTTGACTGCGACCGACACTAGTGGTTCAGTACTCGACGGCGGGAGTGTGTCCATTAGCGAAGATGCTGTTCAGGTGGGGGCGGTCATTGACCCATCAACCTCTGAGTGCAAAGCAACAGTCTACGATGCTTGTTGTCAAGCCCCTGCGCAGCCTCCGGGCCAGCCTAACTTTCCTTGTGCAGGGTGTAGGCCTAGCGGTCCGTGCACCGACGCAACCGGACAAGCAGTGACGATTGCCGAAGGTGGCGAAGTAGCGGTCTTGGGTACAGGTACTCCTCCTGTGACAGTAAAGCTAATCATCGACTCAGCAAGGATTCTTTGTTCTCCCGCGTTTGACGACTCATGCCCTGCAACTGCAACCGGTAATAACTGGGGAATAGTTGTTAAGTTCTCGATTTGCTTTGCTGGAGGGGGAGTCCCTCAGTCATGCTCCAGCACCGGAGGGGGTGACGGGGTCACAGCGCTTTACCGTCACAATGCGGCAGCAGGAGGGCAAGAAGACAACACCTGTCCTGACGGATCATACGTTCTTTGTACAGACTCAACTCCGACCACGGGCTTCGGCTCAAACTTTGGAGTCTCTCTAGACCTGTCTTTTCCTTCTACACTAACGGTGCAATAACCATGGAACTACCAGTAGTAAACTGTTCAAAACACTCCTACGTAGACGACAAACCCGTATGCTCCTTGGGGTATTGGGAAGGAAGTCCGACCCCTCAAACATGTCGCCTTCTTTGCCCTCAGTGGTATTTGGAAAACAAGGCGGCTCCTCAGCAAGCAGTAGAGGTACGACCTATGAAGTGGTACGACGTATTTAAAGAGCACCGTGGCCTAGGCGACACGGTCAAATGGTTTATCGAAGTTGTCTCCTTTGGACGCATCAAGCAGAAGAAGGGGTGCGGTTGCAAAGAGCGGCAGAGCTGGCTAAACCGCAAGTTCCCATACCGATGGAGTTGAAGTGGCACAGAAGGACGCTGAGTGGAAGATCGACCTGAGCCGTCCTACAGGCGATAAGTCTGTACCACGAACCTCAGTCGCTCGAGGCCTGCTTAGCGAAGCCAACGGTCTTGACGGTACTATCTCTGGAGGTAGCCGTCCCTTTGCTGGTTTCCGTCAGGTCCGTGAACTTGAGTTTGATAACTACGCTCCTGACGACAACGGCGACGGAGCAGCCAACGACACTCGACTCACCCCCTACCTTGCTGCCGGTGGACGTCAGACAGATGATACCGGGGCAGCTCACGGCGAAGGCTCTGAGGTTATTGACTTCTACCCTGTCACGTTTATGCGTGGCACCAGCTCCACTTGCTATGGCTATGTGTACCGCGTCAAACGAAAAGACGTAGCCGACGACAAAGTGAACGCCGATGTGTTCATTGAGTTTTTCGACACAGGCGCAGCAGCTCCTAAGTGGTACACCCCCAACGACCCTGCTGACCCAGGCGCTTCGGGGTCAGGGCTGAACTACACTGGACAGCTTCTTATGCTGGGCTGCTCCTCCACAGAGCCCATGAGCGTGGAAACTCTGGGGCGGCTGGTCTACGTCTTTGTGCGTGGACGCTCGCCTTCAGTGTTCTTCTTGGACGGCGGAGCTAACGACGTTGACCCGGAGAACGCAGCGTTCAACGGCAGTCAAGTCATTGGAGTTACCGGAGATAGTTCTGCGACAGGCAACACTGGAGTGCCCGGGCCTGGGTTCCGACCAGACTTCTTGGACATTGACCAAGCCACAGAGATTGGCACATTACCAACCCCAGACACAAACGATCGACGACCAGGATCTGCACAGCTACTCCAAAGCAACAAGTCAGCAGAAGACCTACCTGAACTTTTCGGTGACTTTGACCAGCCCGGTATTCGCCTTGATGACTTTGTGTCTGCCCCTGTTGTGACGCACAAAGAAAACACTTTGCTGCCTGGAAGTCTTGCATCCACCGTAAGCACCTACACCTCAGCAGCTACAAACTTTGGTACCAGCGGAACAGCGTTGACTACCGGACAACGGGTAATCGTAGTCGTAAACTACCGAGCCACCAACACCGCAAATGACGTCACCCCTAACAGTACAGACTCTTTGCGCAAGGGAGCTAACCAGAGACACCCCGGTTGTATCGTCGACTTCGTTGATGGCACCGGCGGGTCTCCTAGCGTTGTCAACACCTTCCAGCCTGCGGGCGGTTGCGTAGGCTCAAAAGACGCTATCAGCAATGGCATGTCTGTCTACGACGTGTACAACACCGGAGCCAACTTCTCAGAGCAAGTGACGTACACCCAAGTCTTTGAGTGTCGTCCTTTCAACGACCTGAAGACCTCAGACGCTGGAGGTACCGGCACGGCAATCGCAGCCAACATGTACGTGCGCGTACGCCCACTGACCGGAACCTCTCCAACAGACACCACCACCTTGGCCGTTTCGGACCTCAGTGTAAACATCTACCTAGTCACTAACGTCAACGATGACGAGTACTGCATTCCAGCCGAAAGCCTCAAGTGGAAGCCTGAGACAGTGCTTGCTTCTGGATCGACCACACACCTGCAAGAAGTAGGTTTGGATAACCTGACTAACACTCCTGGGCAGCACAACTACAGCTACCCGACGCTGGTTAGCGGATCTACCGTCAGGCGCATGGGGCTTGTTGGGGTAAGGGATGGATCTGTTCAGTTCCCTAATACAGCGGCAGGGACAACAAACAACCCCGCGCTGAAGAACGGATACCTTTCCACTCAGGCTTTTGTGCCGGGGGCGTCCACCGTCAAGCGATCCTCTAGCGCAGTGATCAGCACTACCTTTGGGCGTGTCCGTCGACGCAACGATCAATCGGCTGGCACCAGCTTGTTTGGTACTAACGAAGGGGACTACTTCAAGAACTTTTTTGCTGCGAATGTGGTCGACCAAGACTACGACACCTCAGATCCTCCAGACGGAACAGGGGAGTCAGACGCACTTACCTTCCCTGCTATCCACTCTAGCGGTAGCCCTACCTCCAATCGAGTAGCAACTCTTCGTCGAGCGAACAACACCCTCAACTCCAAGTCTTTTGCAGATGAAGCACTATGCATTGCCCAGACTCTCAACTCTAGTACCGCTACCGGCGGCGACCTGATTAGTGACCTGAGCTTTGACACCCAGTTCACTTTCCCTTCTATTGCTGCCAATGAAGTCGACGGTACCTCTCCTGACGACCTGCAGCTGCAGAGCCACTGGCACACCCTAGGCTTTGAGATAGCAGCAAACACAACGTCTCCTGGTAACTGGTCAGCCCAGTCCTCTACCAGTCAATCCGGAGTCACTGACCAACAAGCTCTTGACTTCCTAAAGTCTTTGATTGTTTCCCGATCTCCTGTTGACCGTGCACTCCAAGCCTCAGTCAACTCTGACTTGGTCTGGGAGATTGCCGAGGCAGGCACATTCTCGGGTAACGTAACCTTTGACGTGTACTGGAACGACCCGGAGGCTATAGGTCGACTGATCAAGGTAGCCAGCGATATTCCCAGCAATAAGTTTGAGATTACCTCTTTGTACGACCAAGGCATACTGCCTTCGGGACGTAACTTTCAGTGGGGGATCGTTGCTAAAGCCACAATCAACGGCGTGGACTTCCAGAAGGTTAGCCAGACCTTTGAGTTTACTACCGACGACATCTTCAAGTCGCACAGGTTTGACCGGGGCAACTACGCCTTCGCATACCAGCTCTTTGACTCCAAGACTGGACGTACATCTGGCATGTCCCAGATTGCACGCATCGACAAGTCGGCTTTCAAGTACGGCACCACCGGTCGCTGCGGTGTATCAGGCCGTGAGTATGACGAAGAGAACGAGGATCTGATTGCGCTTATCAGTAGCCCTCAGGTTGTACCGAAAGGTATTCGTGAGTACACCTGTGTTGAGCTCTGCTATGACGTGCGCAAGTACGACTACGCCTTCTTCTATCGCTCACCCCGCACAGAAGACGAGGCTATCAACTTTGCCCCGAACACTCTGTTCTTGGACAAACTGATCAAACTTGACGACTACAAGACTCTTGACAACACCTTGACCAACTACGGCATCGACGTGCTGCCGACCACCACCGGAGGCGCAGTAGCCTCTACCCGCCAGCGGGTTATATTCTTCTACACACTGAACGAAGACGAGTTGCTGTACCGTCCGCTTTACACCGGACCACTGCGCTTCGATGACAACATGCCACAAGCAGGAACCGCCAAGTTCTTGGATAACATCTTGGTGACTGCAAACATCACACCTCCTGCGATCACCACGCTGAACCAGGGAACAGAGGATGAGTTCACCGCAGCAGATCCTTATCGCGGTGGGGGAGAAACCAAGTACTCTCAAGTCGAGAAGTACGCAGCAGAACTGTTCCCCCCTCAGAACCAGTACACACCTAGCGATCCTTCCAACCGTATCTTGGCGCTAGTGCGTACAGGCCCCAACATGCTGGGACTGAGCGAGGACCGCCTCTACCACATCCGTCGAGAGCAAGATGTGATGGTGCGGGAACTGCACGAAGGTATGGTGGGGGTGGTCAACCCCGACGCCTGCACAGTTGCTGCATCTCAGCTGTTTTCGATTGCACCTAGAGGCGTCAAGATTGTGGGCACGAATGGGTCACTCGACAACATGTCTGTAATCGACGTCTTGATTCGAGAAAAATGGAAGGACAACCACGACAATCTAAAGGTTGCGTTCGACCCTTTCATCTCGTCTTTGTTCTTCTACAACCCCACTTTGGGGCACGCAGCATGTACGTGGTTTGAGACATCCAGCATGACTGAGCTGGTGGATCTTCCGTTCACCGACGTCAAGCATGCGAACTTCCCCAACGCAGAGACCTTTTCAACTACAGCAAGCGGCACGGGTTACTCCCCCACGTTCGGGGGAGATAGGGTGCACCGTTCGCTATGGCTGATGAACCACCCGGATGTGGCCAACAACGTCAACACCCGAGACGAGGCGGTAGCGGGATACTGGCGCCCGCGTATCTACGTAGCCAACCACGTGCGTGACCGCAAGGCACTGACTGGTGGAGACACTGCTGTGTTTGCGCAGCAGTCCTACAACCGGCGCACACTGATGGACATCATCGGCCCCACATTGTTTACGTTGTCTAGCGGTCAGGGCAGCACCAGCTTGGTGTGCACTACAGGCAACGGCAACAGCCAGGCAGCATCTGACAGCTGTGTCGGGGCGTACGTCTACGTCTTGGAGGACACAGATCAGTCCAAGATCGGCAACAAAGCGCAGATCAAAAGCGTTACTAAGAGCGCCAGCGCAATAACTATTACGTTGATGACCTCACTAGACTGCAGCGCCAGCGCTAAGATCGGCATCAGTCCTGTGTTTGTGGAGTGCACTGCGCACCAGGTAGGCATTCCCACCCGCACAGCAAGAGGGGCCTCTGAGATTGATGACCACCACTATCTCAAACAGGTCGACGAGACTCGAATCCACGTACTGGATGTGTCAGGAAACAACGCATCAGACACTGCTTGTAAGTTCCAAGGCATCCTTTACAACAATAACGACGAAGCGGCAAGCAGCAAGAACGTACCCGTCAAACCAGACGGCACAAACGTCGCGTCTCTAACTGAAGGCTCCTCGTTATACCCAGCAGTCTTTGGATCCGACTCTACCTTCAGCGGTGTACAAGGACCGCTAGGCTTTACCCTGACGCCCGGAATCCGCATCTTCTGTCCTGACGTGGATTACCGGCTTCAGAGTATGGTGTGTAACGGACAGATCATGGACACCAAGACCAGTCAGGCATATACCCAGTCATGAGCACCTTCAACCCATTCTTTATGCCTGGTTCGGGACCTAACTTGGGTTTCAGTCCTGCATTTGCCGGGCGAACTAACTCCACAGCAGCGTTCCCTATTACAGGGGACCTTGCAGTAAACCAAGGACGAGGCTCACGGCAGGGTATCCGAAGCGATTTGACCGGGCAGCTTTACAGCGATCTGGGCGACCTTCAATACTTTGAAGGCAACATGGGCCAGATGATGGGAATCAACCTCCCCGACATTTTCCAGCAGGAGCTGGGCAACCGACAGTCCGTTGCAGACCAGATCAACGACTACCGAGAAGGCTTGCTTGATCAGTTCGGTGGCGCCTTTGATACTTCCATGGGCGCACTTTCAGATCTTGCTACGGGACAAGGACTTACCGACGTAGCCGCTGCCAAAGAGGAAGGTCTTGGGTTCTTGCAAGAAGGCATGGACTTTATCAAGTCCTCCACCGGACAAGCACAAGACGCAATCCAACAAGGCCAGAAAGATGCACTTGCTGCTATCAGCGGCAACATGGACGAAGCCCGAGAAGGTTTGAAGGCTGCTCGCCACCAGAGCATGGCGGCTCAAGCGATCAACGCAGGTCGAGCAGCGGGCGAACAGTCAGTTCAGATGGCTTCTCAAATGGCGGCTGCTGGCGCATCTCCTGCACAGATCGTGGGAGCCCAGATCCAAGCAGACTCTACTCGAGGACAATCAGCCGCAGCCTCTATCGCTGCAAGTGCTGCACAGTACGACACAGCAATCTCAGGCACCTTCCAAGCCCAAGCACAGTTGGAGTCGTCCGCGATCCAAAACATGACAGGCTTGTTTTCTCAGGTGACCATGCAAGGTGCAGGAATGGTGGCTGAACAGAGCCAAGCCATGAACCAAGCAGTGCAGGTATACACCGGGATGCAACAAGCCAACGACGCACTGCGAATGCAGGCATCAACTGCTCTCGCAAACGCAGCTGCTACCGGCTCGAATGCAATGGTGAACATCATCTCAGCTTTGCCTCCGACTGAAGTTGGGGTGCTTGGACTTCTCGGTGAGTTGTTTAGCGTTGCACAGACCATCCACGGAGCTGGGTACAACACATACATGTACCCTCCCGGATCGCAATCGGGAGGACCAGTAAACTTCCCCGCAACAGTAGGCTACTAATCCATGTCACAGTTCCAAGGAAATCCTCAGATCCAAGCGGCTATGGTTAGCCAGTTGATGCAAGGCCTCCAGCAGCGGCGAGGCGAAACACTTGCTCAGCAGGGAGAGTTGCACAACACAAGAATGAACGAAGCCCGCATGGACGCAAGCTCTATCTTGTCAGAGGGTTTTGTGTCTCAGTTTGGTCCGACCGCAGGTGCGGCTGTGTCTGGGATGCCAAACGCACAAGCCCTTAGCTTCATGAAGCCAGGATCAGAGTTCTTCGAGCGGCGCCGAGCAGCAATCGAAAAGAATAAAGAAGAGATGCGTAGGCTCAAGCGAGAGAGCGGAGGAATCGCAGGCAAGATTGCTAAGGAACAGGGAGGCATTCGAGGTTTCGACCAAACATTCCAAAGAACTCTTAGTTCGTACGCTAACGAGATGGCCAACGACAAAGTGCACAAGAATGCAAGGGAGGCTGTCGCAAGAGCTTTGATGGGAAACCAGAACCGCTTTATTCAGCTGGGAGCAGGAGGCACCTTCGGCATCGGAGGAGCAGGAGTAGGAGACACCCGGCTGGGTATGACGTTTGACACTACCTACCAAGACCGTATCGGAATGGGAATGACCCCCTATGCAGCAGCAAAGGCTGCTTTGGAGAGTGCTCGACCAACTCCAGCAGTTGACGGCCAAGGGTTCTTCGGTGATGCACCGGGATTCTTCGAGGATGTCGTGGACGCGGCGGAGCCTGTAGGGGAAACAATGGGTCTTGGGGGAAGTCTTTTGGCTACCGCTGCGGGCGTTGGAGGTCTCTTTCTCCTTTCCAATCCTGTTGGTTTGTTTGCGGCAGGTCTTGTTGCCCTCACTGGAGTGACAGGTCTTGTTGGGCAAGCAGGTGACCAATCAGAAGCAGAAGTCAAAGAGAATGTGCAGCAAGCTCTTGCTGAGTACAAGACAGACTACGAAGGACTCGAAGCAGCCAACCTGATCACCGCATCTCGATCGCTGTCTGCACTGGGTAAAGGCGGAGAGAAAGCATCCGAAGGTTTGTTCTTGGGGTTGCAGAAGTTGTTCCGAGGCGTAGAGGGTAGTGGGGGAGACCCTCAGCAAATGATTGATGAGCTTGCTTCTTTGAAAGCGGAGTATGGCGTGTCATTGGAGCAGCTTCACGCAGCGGCAGAATCTATCATGGTTGCTTCTAGCTCTACGTCCGCCACTGCACTCAAAAGCCGACAAGAGTTTGAGAATATCTTGGCGACAGAAGAAGATGCCTCGAACTCCGAAACCCAAAGACTGATAGCTGAAAAGTCTGAAGACGTGCGGCAGGCACACCAAAAACTGCAGTTCAAAGCGCAAGCTGCGATGGCGTTCTTGGAAGACATGGGCAAGCAAACCACGGACACAACCGCCCGCTTCTTTACGGCAGAGGAGCGAGCAGATGCAGCGTCAGAACTTCTTTTGGGTACCCTCGAAACTGCCTTTGATGAGCAAGGCAACATCAACCCAGAGTTCGAAGAGATCTTTGCCAAACTCGATCCTCGAATGGGTCAAGCCTTGAGCGATTTGATTAGTAACCGACTTGGCGCTTTGGATCGGTTGGAGGGTCTTCAAGAAGAACAAATGGATTTGGCAGAGCTGATGGACCCTGAGTTGAGTCCTTTGGTCGCAGAGCTTGAGAACGAACTTGCAATCATCGCAGATGAAAACTTCCAAGCCAACCAAGAAGCAGCCCGACGGCAAGTAGAAGAGCAGCGAACAGCCGATATGTTGATAGATGAGATCTCAGCAGGATTGAGGTTCTTGGAGCAATGATCGACTGGAAAAGCAAAGTCAAGACGTTGATCGACCAGTTCTCTGAGAAGAAGGGGGCTATGACTCCGTTGTCTGAGCCTGACCCGGAGAAGCTGCACCTGATCCAAATAACTCCCGACGAACACCTGTTGGAAGTTGAAGGGTCAGACATCAGCGCCAAGTCTGTCCGCAAGTGGTTGTGGGAACTGAGAAACCAACGATGTGTCCAGCGAAAGAATGCGTTCCTATTCGCTAGTTATGACGAGTCCGACGATATAAGCCGAGTAGGCCTAGGTGCCTTTACCACTGCAGGCGCTGCGGTGCGACTCACCAACATGCGTAAGCGCGAGGTGTCTTGATGTCCCAGCTCCCTTTGGATCTTGAAAACCTGACCTCCAACCAGCGAGAAGAAGTTCTTGCTGCTTTGCGTCGACAGCTTGCCCAAAGGGTAAGAGGGCCAATCCCGGGACAGGGTCTCCTTCCTGGATTCAATACAGCAGACTTGGTTACCCAGGGCATGCTGCGCGATGTGGTTCGAGATGCTGGATTCGGAGCCAAGCGAGCTGCTAAGAGACCCACTGCCGAAAGAAGTATCACCGGCGCAGCACAGCGCATGCGGGGCCTCGAAGTAGTAGACGAGGCGGACGACTACGCACGCCTTGTTACTTCTCGCTTGCGTAACTTTGGCGTTCCGCTGTCTCAGCTTGGAGGAGAACAGTCGGTCACTCGAGAGCTGATTAACGACATTGTTGAAAGGGCCGCACCTGGACCCGAGACTGACCGGTCCGTGAAGAAGCTGGCCAGAGCCTTTGGTATGCCAGAGGACACCGCCGAGCAGCTG
>TARA_R100000805_G_scaffold18909_1_pt1 | contig 35765 bp, 34 predicted proteins | sample TARA_R100000805 | Tara Oceans TARA_R100000805 (sample SAMEA2622832) | marine metagenome | biome: marine biome (ENVO:00000447); feature: surface water layer (ENVO:00002042); material: "saline water (ENVO:00002010), including plankton (ENVO:xxxxxxxx)" | depth 5 m
AGAGGCTACAGGTGATCCTGATTACACAAAGGCTATGAGGAGCGGCAAGCTTCTAGCAAGTGGGGAAGCTGGATATTACGATATACAAAGTCAAAGTCATGAAATAGAAAGGGTTCACCCAAAAAGCGGAAATAGAACCAAACCAAAAGGGAAGGGGATTGATTATCATTACCCCAACCCTCCGCACGCAGAATCTACTAGTCCTACAGCGTTTAGGCAAAATGCCGAATATTGGGGTATTCCCCAGAATGGATCACAAACTAAAGCTTTTTATCAATCTGGAATATATGTGGCTCCCAACGATTCAGCAACGGGAATTACTAGTCAGTGTTTAGATTATTATTACAAAGGTGAGGGTTCCATTTTTGGTTGCCCGCCTTCAAGACATAGCGGCATATTTCATTTTAATGAAGGTAGTGGAAAGTTTTCAAATGGATTTAATACTGTCAAAAATCCTGACGACTGCTTGCCTAAGCCTTGGGATTTTTCTGTTTCCAAGCCTTTGTATCTTTCTAGAGAAATGTATATGATTCACAAAGGTACTGGAACTCCATCTGTGCCTATAACGATACCATACCTTGGAGATTATGAAAAGTTCAACCAGCCCGTTATTATACCAACTTATGAAGATCCGGTCGAGGAATTTAAGAGTGATGTTGAAAAGTTTTTAGAGGGACAAGACGTACAGGCAATAAAGGAAGAAGGCTACGGAAATTCAGCCGAAGGAGAGGATAGTAATGACAACTAATAATATAGACAAAGAAAATTTTGCTTCAGGTCAATATTATGGAATGATGCCTCCAGACGGAGCATTTCATGATGAGGAACATAAATATTACCTACAAAAAAGACCTACGGTTGGCGGTTGGGTAGAAGGCTCTGAGGGGTATGTGCAGCAAACATTTCTTGGTGCTAGTATCACAGACTTTAACATGTCGGCAGGTTTTAATGATTCGCCAAGCACTTTGAGTGTAAGCTTGGTTGTTGACGAATACAACAAGTCTGATGAAGTTCCTTTAGGTAGCGGAGATGATATATATCACAATGGGGTAGCAGATTGTTTTAGCCCACCTCCTATTGGCGCTCCTGTGTTTTTCAAGTTTGGAAAAAATCACGCATCTACACTTCAGGCTTATGCCCCAAGTTACGAGATGATATATAAATACAAACTATTAGCTTCAGACAGTGAGTTGAGGGTAACAAAGGATGGGCGAAATGCAACCAGAAAAGAAATGGGAGATGAAGATAATCTTAGATTAGTTAAAGATAATCATTTTCTACGACAGGACGAAGATTTTTCTGAACAAAAACCTGTTTTTGATTACGATGATGCTAATCCACCTCAACCAATAACAAATAATACGTTTGTTGATCAAACTTTAATTTATGACCCGGCAAATTTAGACATTGACCCAGAACTTTTTAATATTAGTTCTGTGACTGCCGCTAGAGGTAGAAACCATCTAGTTTTCGGCGGTATATTACAAAGTTATTCTGAGAGTAAATCCGCAAATGGAAATCCGTTGTTTAACGTTACAGTTGTAGATCCAAAAGAAATACTTTCTAGCTGCACTCTTATACTAAACGATTACGGCGAAACAACTTTTAACAACAAGAACTTGTTTAATATCTATGGGTTTTTAGAGCATGACATGTCAAAAGAACTCTTAGAAACCATAGAGACTCACGGATCAGTTAGTGAAGGTGAACAAAAAGCTCTTATCAAAAAGAACCTTTTAACGAAATATGATGCATTAGATGATGATGAAAATAAAGATTTTAATAAGTATATAAATCTTGAAGATTGTTATTGGCTTTCCAGTCAAATAGAAGATCCTCACGGCAGAGAGTTTCCAGATCTTGGCTCTATGAAGATTGGCGAGATTATAAAGAATAAAATCTTAGCTATGCCTGAAAGCAAAATCTTGAGAGATAGCGAAGTAAAATATTGGTTTCCGATAACTGGCTACGGCATGTCTAGAAGAACTGACAAAGGTATGCCTCTTTATAGAATTGTTCAATCTCTTGGGTTTATGAATTACTTTATGCCTCAAGAGTATAAAGACAATGGATTTGGTGGACCTATAGACTTTAGGGGATATAAGTTTGCGTTGAACGTAGAAGGTCTGAACGATTTGTTTTTAGACCAATCTCTGTTAGAAACATTGTACGATTCTGAATTTGGCGAAGAATCTCCCGCGCAAAGAAAGTATTGTCCAGCTAAAACAGTTGCAGACGCAATGAAGGATATTTATATTGACTCTGATGATTTAACTATTACAGATTTGATACAACAAATAGCTGAGATTTTTAACAAAGACTTTGTTGTAGAGCTTTTACCTCCTATAGATAAAAAATATTTAGATTCTTATAATACCAGTCCAGAAGATGAATTTTATTCAGTAAAAGAAATCTCAGATTATAATGAAAAAATCATAGAGAGAATACAAGGTAAAATACCAAAGACGGGTTTAGATACTAACAATGAACCTATAAATACTAGTAAATTTTACACAGAAAATGATTTAATAGCCGGTATTATTAGTGTAACTTTTATAGATAAAAATCGTCAACCCGGATTTAACGAGATAGCAAAGTTTATATCAAAATATGAGTATGAAAATGCTAATGTTGGCTTTGACTTGGTGAATGAAACTACAGATAAATTTTTAGTTGGTGCGCAGAAAGTAGACTTGTATTTCTTTTCTTCTTATAAGGATAGAGATACTAGATTACATATTATAGAAAAAACGGGCAGCGATGAGGAAAGAGCGCAAGCTAAAAATGAAATAGCAAGAATAGAAAAAGAGCAGTGGACTTTTAGTGAAAGCCTCAAGCAACAGATTTTGCCGTATTATGGTGAGCTTGCTGACGGCATAGCTTCTATACCAATTGGTTTTGGTCCTTTTCAGCAAATATTATTAAACACCCAATCTTTAAACGCTTTTGGTGTTGGTGAATACTATCTCGCTACAGAGATGGAATTAAGAGCCGCAATGGTTTCTTTTGAACAGTGGTCTGAATTCATATTAAAGTATAGTCGCAGATACGTGGAAGGCTTTGTTGCTAAGGGTGAAGAACTAACGGACTTTCTTCCTCCTAGTCCAGCAGATTTACAAAAAATAAAAGATAAGCAAAATGCTTTTTACCCTAACGGAATACCTGAAACAGTAGAAGCAGACTTAAATAATCTTAGATGTGGCGTGTCCGTCCCAAGAAGTGTATTTGTTTCTAACATGAATCATTACGAAGGAGCAAAGTCGAGGGAACCCCAAGAAGATGACGTAGCTTCTTCTAGTGATTTAAGACAACCACCTAAACCTGCAAGTCCTTGTTTTCCTCCCTACGGATACCCTGTTTACTACGGCAGAGCGGAAGCAGTTGGTGTACTAAGACCATCTGATGTTAGCAAGTTGGCGAACAATACTGAAGTCGTTCAAATGCTAACAAATGAATACTTTGATTTTAAAGATGGTGAAATTCAAAATATAACAGATGCAGACTTTGTAAAAGCTTGTAAAGATGCATTAAAAAAACTTGTGGATGAAAGACGACTTAATCTTCCTCCAGTAAACACCAAAAATCCAGACGGAACAGACAGACCTCAAGCAGATATAGATGCGGAGACAAAGAAACAAAATGATTCTATTGATGCGTATGAAGCATCGCTAAATGCATTATGTGAAGCCTTTGAAGGCGATGAACTCAAGGATGCGGTGCAAGAAGGTTTTATAGACTCCAACGGTAATTTTCTTGGGTTTGTTAATACTCTTATGAGAATAAATCTTGAGAACGCCAAGAAAGTTCATGCGTTTATCAAAAGTATAGCCGATGAACATCTAGGTAAAAGTTTTTTGGTAAAAATTCCAAACAAGACAAACCTTTCTTACACAAAAGATGTTAAAGTTAACCAGCAGCCAGCAGAGAATGGTAGATATATTACACAGGGGCCGTTTGGATTTGAGTCTATTTATCAGAGTGGCAAGTTTATTCCCAGAAATCAGCAAACTGAAAAATTGCTCTTTCAAGATTTTCTTTTTACAGAACATAATAGCATAAACAAATTCCCTGAGTATGGCGTTCAGTACAATCCTTATATAGATGATAATGTCTACTCAGGCTACGATGATACCAAAGTATTTTTAAAGAGCGAGAAAGATTATTCATTAACATCAGTAACTGGTATTGATTTGAATATAATTTCTGAGTATGACCCAAAGCTTGATGGTACTGGAGTGTTAGGTCAGCATCTACCCAAAAATCTTGAACCTTCTAGTGAGCAAGCTAGAAAATACAAAGAAGGATCTTTAAGATCTAGGTACAATCCTGTTAGCAATGACTGGGATTTCAACTACGTACCTCAAGATAAAGGCGGTTGGCATAACTTTGAAATAAATGAAGATGGGCTAATTAATAAATCTAATTTATACCCTGTAGACGCAGAAAAATTAAAGAAAGATGAGAACAGGATTTCTGCATATGCCATATACAATAATAGTCAAACACTCCACTTTAGAAACGGAAACATTGGTTCAATCATTCAAGAAGTAAATGATGGCGACAAAAGAAGAATGGATATTGTCACCAAAATGGACAATGTTGGAACAGAAGAGCCACAGTTAGAAAAACCCTTAAACTCCTACACAGAAGATACTGTAGGTAAATTTGATCCGAATAGAACTGCTTTAGAAGAACACACCGCATTTATAAAATCGACAGTAGAAGAAAAACTTCTTTTTGCTCCTAGATTTTGTGTTTATCGTGATCTACCAGTTTCTGCTTGTGATTTTCAATACATTGATGTCGGTTCAAGTGCGTTAGATTTTATTACAGAAGATGTAATAGAAGGAGACGATATAGACAAAGCCGCTATACCCACTGGAACAAAGCTTATTCAAGGATCTTTTATAAATACTGTATTTGCACCAAAAGATAAATCTAATTATAGAGATGTTGTTTCTTTGGAATATGCTAACATATTTAGAAAAATAGAAGGCGATTTAGGTGAACCCCAAAACGATGTAGATGGAGAGCCTAATCCCAATGCTCCTACAGAGAAAATTACAAAAATAGGAAAAGGCGATTTAAAAAGATTGCCTCCAGCGTTAATCACGCAAGAAAAACCATCAATGAACAATGAACATGTTTATGCGTTGGTAAAGTTGTCGGCAAGACCTGTTTCTAATATTGATAGAAGGTTTGCAGATGGCCCGCAAAGAAGTACAAGTCCTGTTACGGTTGCTAAAATCTGGAATAGAGATACTATAAAAAATGGCGGCCCTTGGGGTCAAAGCTTATTAGAACCACGCGCTTTGACTAAAGGCATAGAAGAGGAAAAAATTAAATATATTAGTAAAATAACACAAGGCAAGGATAAACCACAGGTAGACGAAGTTTTGCCGCTTGCCAACCCCGAAATCTTAATTGATTACGTTCACCCCTCTCCCGTTATACCTGACACAGTTGCTATACCTTTGATGTCCAAAGAAAGATGCTACGGACCTTGGAGATCTAATGCTAATATAGTGACAGACGACGCAAGAAAAGGTGGATGCAATGAAACCTTTTTAAATATCGGAGGTAAGGTTGAGTACCAAAAAGACGAAGAATTATCTCCTTGGAAGTTTGATGGCTATGAAAATATGAATAAAGCTGGCGAGATACAAGTTAGCTTTTCAAACAATCTATTATTGTTCACGGAAAAAGGCAACTTTACTGTTCCAGATGTAGTTCCCGGTATTTATATCGGTAGACCGCTTGCTCAAAATATTCCTCTTGTAGATTCTATAAGCTTGTCCGTAGATAGTAATGGTATCAAAACAACTGTTAGTATGGAAATGTTTTCAACAAAATACGGACGAACCAAAAAGCAAAGACAGGAGCAGTTGTCAAGACTTACAAGAGAGGAAAAGCTAAGAAGACAAAATAAAAATCGCTTGATTAGATCCGGTGCAGAAAAGCCTACACCTAATAAAGATTTGCAAGACTTAATTGATAGTCCTGCTGGTTCTGTGAACGGACCAAGTGCGGCAGATGTATTTTCCGCACTACAGAAAAAACAAACTGTTTATGATTCTTTGGTGGCAAGCGTGGTTCCCGTAAAAACAAACGCATCTGTGTATAATCCACAGGAAGAAAACCCTCAAGGAAGCGGGCTAACTGTGACAAAAACAAGTAACACTGCTTCTTTTCAATCAAAAGGATACTTACAGGAAATACAGTCTAACTATACAGACATAAATGAATTAAATAATTCGCTGCAAAGAACTGGCGGGTCAATATTAAACGATATATATTTCCCATTTGATGAGGATGTTTATAATCCTTTTATGACAAATACGCCATACGTAGATATTGATTCAATTACAAGAAGGACATCGTAGGAGAAGGAAATGAGCTTTCAATTAAAACCAAATAATCCGTTTAGTGGACACGGAATATTAAAATCACAGCAAGAGTCTCACTCTTTTGTTTGCCAAAATACTAGAATGGCAGCGGTAAACCTATCTGTGTTTACAAAAAGTAGTCTTGAAAAATGGTTGACTTACAAGCAAAATAAAAACATATTGGGCTATACTAGTGAAGAAGATATAGACTCCGTAACAAGAGACATCGTTAAAAACCAAGATCAGAAAGCAAATATTAATGTCTGGAGAAAAGAAGGTAGAAACGGTAGGTATATTCAGTTTGAAAATTTAGACGACTGGAAGTATGACGCATCTGAAACAGAGGCAGACAAAAAATACACTTGGAATGATGTTAAGAATAATGAAGGTGACGCAGGATATACCGTATCTGAAAGCGTTATAATATATTTGATAAAACTTAATGATTTTATTCAAAAAAAATTAGCTACCAATTCTACTGTTGATATAAACTTTGGTTGGACCAAGCAGCAAATAGCTGCTTACGAGTTTTTTGTAGATGTGAACTCTAGCAAAGAGCGATGTTTGTCTTGGAAAAAAAAGCTAAAATTTCTCAAAGAGTCTATAGGTATAGACGATACAGGTAGAACAAAGCTAGAAGAACAACATGAAGAAAAAGAGATTACCTTAAAACTCCACTTCTTTAGTTTATCAAACGTCAAAAAGACAGAAAGAAAGGTTGGCACTAAAGAGATAAACATAGTTGCGCCCAGAAGAGACTGTACAGGTAAAGAGTATATAGCAAAAGATGAAGGTAAAGCATATTATGCTACAACTCAGGAAAATCCTAGATCCCACGCAGGAGCAGCTTTAGATCTAAAGTATACAGAGTTTCTAAACAAATGGGAATCTGGCACTCCTCAAGCGGTTGCTGTTATGACAACAAACTTAAAAGCTAGTGAAAAACCTGATCTTAGTGTTTTTATTAGCGGCGTATCAAGCGACATACTGCATCACGAAACAGGACTGGAGGTTGTTTGCGGTTCCGCGATACCTTTAACGATGGATAAGTGCAATCCTCTTCAGTGGTCTCCAACAAACGCAAGAGACGAAAGAGAAAGAATTGCATCAGACAATTCTAAAGTTGAAGTTCCTGTATACAACTTATCTAACACTGGATTTAATGCTGGAGATATAGTTATTCTTAATAGAATAGATGGTGTTTGGATTCCTATACCTTACGCCTCTGGAAGTCCAATAGAATCAAAGCCCACTACAAATTTAGGTAAGTGGGATTTTACATATTTAATGACTAATTCAGATTATTATTTTAGAAATGTTGATGACGAACTACTGAGCTTTGATAGCTTTGAAAAAGGTCTACACAAAGCCTACTATACAGGCGACGGTGTTAATGAAAATACTTATTCTTCCGCAGATACTAAGTTTGCAAATGTTACAAATGATTATTTTCAGGTCACTTCTTGGGATTTCATGGGGGGTACAATAGGAGGTCTAAGGAGAAATGGTCATGCTATAGCCTGTACTCAATTTGAATTTCATCCAGACGGCACTAGGGTTGGAGATTCCGACAACGGTAGAGATCAGCAGCGAATTTCTGGACCTTTCTTTGGGTGTGTGTTTCCAAATGGGTATCAAGAAGATCAAACGATAGATACTTTAAAATCTACAACTAAGAATTTTAACATAAAGCCCACAGGAGCTAAAGACAAATTCAATACACACCACGAATTTTTTATTGAAATACCCAGTGATCAAGACGTATTTGAGAATAAAAATACAAACACAGAAAGTCCCGACCCATCAAAAGGCGGTATGTTTGCTCATGGAAATATTAGTCAGCTTCCAGCAGACATAGCAATGAACGCCAGTCCAGAAGGAACATTTGGTAGGCCAATATCTTTAGTTAGAACCTTGCCGACTGGCATTACTAATGTTCAGAATCAATTTAAGGATTATTTTGAAACTATACCTACGGAAAATGGCACAGATTTTAAAACTCCTAAAAGATACTCTTGGCTTTATAAATATCCCACAGACATCACAGATGAAAACCCGCTCACACTTAGTGATGTTAATAATTCTGCTTTTGATATTAGACCAGTAAACATTAGAAAAATACAGTTTAGACCACTAAAGACAGAAACATACGCTTGCTTTGAATTAGATAATTTATCTGATTATGACCCAAATGCTTTTATTGTAAACACCAAGATAGGTCAAACGCGAGGTGAATTTGCTTCTCAAATGTGGAAAACCCAGACTGTTGACGAGAATCCTATCGCTACGGGATGCCTGACTAGAAATACTATAGGAGGAAACGACCTGTATTTTGGTCCCGGCGTTGGATTGATATACGAAACAAGTATAGATCATGCAAGACCACGAAGTGATAATAACCCAGATTTAAAATGGCTACGACAGTGGATAGAGTTTGGTGACGGCAAAACACAAAATAATAATGGTTTTCCTCAAGGTAATGCCTTTGGTGTAATTGGCGCTGTCTGTACTGCTACGTTTAGCACAAAAATAGAGTTTCTTCTAGATAACTATATTGGTATGAATGCTTGGTTTGATAATGGATTTTTATATCCTTCTTGGGGAAGAGGAAGTTATAATGATGATCACACAACTCAGCTTTGGGTAAGGTGTTTTCATTCTTGGCCCAGAGAGCAGACTGTTTATGACTCTAGGTTTTTTGCTGTACATCATTTTAATGAAGGGATGGAGAAACAAGAGTACTCTGATGGAACACTAGACCAAGAAGATCAAGCAGAAATAGATGCTAGCGGTGAGATACTTAGCGTTGATTTTACGGAAATTTTTAGCCCCGGAATAGGTCAAAAAGTACATTCCGATTCGGAAGTTACCAGTAAAGTCGCAGCAAGAAGACGAGGGAAGTTGCTTCCCTACAACTGGCAATATAACACTTTGGGAGTTGGACCGTTTTCCTATCTATTTGATCCAGAAAAAGACCCCCAAGAAAAGGCCCAGAATCAAAACATATTTATTAAATCAAGTGGTGAAAATTATAATGAAAATGATAGATTTATACTCAGTGGCGGCAGCGGGAAAGGTGTATTATTGAAGCCCGTTATCCAAGGTGAACATTTTGGAATTACTAGTTTTGAGGTTGTTGAGAGTGGATATGATTTTGTAGCATCTGATTTCCTGCAAAAAGGAGAAGATTTGAATCTGTCAACTTCTTCTAGTATATCTGTTACTCCTTCTGGGTCTGCTACTGGACAAGGATTGGATGCGATCATCGTTGGCGGTACGGTTGTAAGATCTCCTGCGTTTACAGATGAAAAACCAAGAGAGATATTTTCTCAAGAATTAACACCGGACGTTCAGAAAGATGGAGAGGTAAATACCATAACAGATGGTCCAAGCGATAAATCCAGAGCTTTTGGAGAGGATTTAGCGGAAGCAGACAGAAGTTCAAATAATCAATATGACCTATTTTTCCACTTCCACAATGATATATCCCATACTTGGCATAACTATAATAACACTATGCCGCCTCCATTTGAACAAAAACTAGATTTAACAATAAATCTTGATCCAGATTCATAATTTTGTGTATAATATATAGAATACTTCCTCACAGGAGATAAAATAATGGCTACGATTACATTTCACGCAAATGACGAAAACCTATCAGTTGGTACTGAAGGAACTTTAATTGAACACACTGGAGGCTCTGGTCTAGGCTTTTTCGGTGGGGGTTTTGGTATTTCTGTGCCAGTTGGACAAAGACAGGATACAACCTTTGTTACCAATGGTGATGGCACTGCTCAGGGTGCTAGGGTTCAAAATACAAAATATATGACCGATGCAACAACGTCATTCAATGGCGGAACAGCACAAAACAACGAAACGCTTCCTAATAGATATGCTCCCCTGAATGTCAGATTTACGCACACAGAAGCGGTTAGGGTCCAAAATTGCAAACTAAGAATCTTTAATCGTTCTAATATTGACACAGGCGCAGTGGGTGTTGATACATATGTTTATGAAGTTAGACATCCATTCCCAACAGAAGTAGATAATACTGTTTACTCTACTAGCTCTAGGGGCGTGGCTGATCATAACTATGTTACATTTGAAGCTGGTGTGGCTCCTACAGATATGAATTTTGTAAGCTCTCCCGGAGCTAGCGGATTAAATACCGTTTCTAATGATGCGGTGGTGACAACCTATCCAGACGGAACTGGCGTTGGTGGACAGAGAGTTTGGCTATCAAACTCTGGAAGTCTTCTACGCGATGTTCGTCATGACTGGTATGTTGCACTTAGCGCAGAGCCAGATAGCATTGGAAGCAAAACAGAGTATGGACTGTACTTTACTCTAGAGTATCTATAAAAAAAGAGCCGCCTTTCGACGACTCTCTAACTAGGTCAGTAGTGGTGTGCTACTGGCCTTTTTTATTCATTTTGGCCTGTTTTGGCGTTCCATTTAACCCAACCACGGTCAGGTAGCCAGTTTCCATCTGCATCTTTACGTTTTGGGAAGAGTGTGCCACCCTTCTTATTAACGCCAAACGCTAGACGAGCGCCACAGTCTGCGCATCTAAGTTCGTAATACTCGTTTTCATCTACGGTTCTCACCACAAACTTAACGTTATCGCTTCCGCATTTACCGCAAACAGTTTCCTCGAAAACTTCCTGAAACTTTGCTATTTCTGCAAAGATTGACTTTTGGTCATCCCCAGTAAGCTCTACGTTAAGACGACCGTTTCTTGTTTGATATACTACTTTCATGCGCTTCTCCAATTTTCTACATAACCAGTGATTGAACTAGGGATAGATCCCTTGTTTTGTTGATATTCGTTGAGCTTTTCAATAGCATCGCTCGCTTGCTTCTTGTCAATCTTCCTTGTTACAGAAAGATTAAACACTTCTTTAAACAGTTTTGATGGATTGATATCCAACTGCTTGGACTTACCGTCAATGAACCTTTCTTGGTTCTCTGTCATTCTACCTGTTGATTGATATTCTCCTTGTGTATTTTGTATCGCATTAGTTTGGCTGATACTCTTAACGATCTCTGCCGTATTCTTTTTAGTGATCTCCTCTGCGGCTACAACTCGCAATCTAAGAGACTTTCTCAATGCCCGACCTTCTGCTCTCGTTGCTGCCGTAGCGGTGTTAAAAGCACAAAATGTGTCGTCTGTGTTGCCTTCCCAGCAATCAGCTACATCGCTAAAAGTAGCTCCATTCTCAAATACAATTTCCCAGATAACAGTTGCTCTACCTACACCGTTGTCATCCTGCGGAGGAAAAACTTTTACAGGACGACTTACCATAATATTGCCGAATAGCAATTCTGCAACACGGCGAAGACCATGACAAAGTGGGCGACCATCATACATCTCAGACTTATCGAATAGGCTTAGGACGTAATCATTCCATTCTGGGTCTGTCGTTTTTGGCCTATCTTCCTGTATAACATCTACAACGCCAGTGTCGGTATTAGAAGGCGTAGCAAGCTCAACATCTTCAAACAAATCATTGTTACTCATAATTCAACCTCTATAAATCTTTTAGTCTTTGGTGGAAACTTTTTATCAATACTTTTTAATATTCTTACAATACTAGATGTTACATTCTCCTTGTCGTTCAAATTGGTTTTTTTCACAACTTTTACTCTTATTATAGCATATCCCATGCTCAAAATTCTACCGCTTTTCTGTAAATCTGCTTTGATTTGTTTCTGTAGCTTTTCTTCTCCCCAGATAGGAAGAAAGTGTGATGGGCCGTCTATTTCTATTATAGTCTTCAAAGAAGGAATGTAAAGGTCTATTTCTAATTTTTCATTAGGAATTAGATTTTTATTATGGAAGTCAACAGTATAACCTTCTTTTGTTAGTCTTTCTAGTATAAATTTTTCTAGCTTTGATCCTTCTTTTCCGGCTCTTCTTATTCCTTCTGACGCAAGTTTACGCATTTTCTCTTTTTGTTCTTCGTCCATGTTAAGCCATCTCTGTTTAGCTTGACTGGCTACATCTTTGCGCTCTTCTTCTGTCATATTATTCCAGTGGCTAGTTAGGCTTTTGCTAATGCTTAGTTTTTCTTTATTTGTCCTCTTTTTACCTTTTGTTGGGTGACTAGCAATGCCGTTTTTTAGAGCTAGTTTCTGAGCATCGCTTTTACTTTTTAGTTCTATGCCATGCTTCTTTAGTGTCCTCCTGATTTTATTAGGATAAGTGTTTAATGCTTTTGCAATTTCATATGTACTTTTATTATCTTTACAATAAAGTTTTATGATGTATTCTTCGCCTTTATCACTCATCTATAACTCCAATTACATTTTCTATCTTCCCATCTTGAAGTACTTTGGATTCCACTCCGGTAACTCTTTTTATATAATCTGCATCCTCTTGGCTCTGTGCGATAACTGGCATTTGATTACTTATGGATATTAATTCTAGCGCGCAATTCTTCTCTTTATCATAAAGAAAAAAAGGCTTAAATTTATTTATCACTTTACCTAGAGATAGAGCATTTTTGATACTTGTTATAACTAAAGTTCCAGTAAAGTACCAAACGTCAGTCGAGCTAAAGCATCCGAACTTTGGTGTTATTGGATTATAGTCTATGTCGTTATAAAATAAGTTTGCATTATCAACCTTATTGTCATCTATAAGGCTGTTTAATGTATTATATATTTTATTAGTTGTTTCAGACTGAGTTTGCGAATCTATGTAAAATCCTAAGTTCATACCTATATCTCCCAGTTTTTGTCGTTTAAAAACCACTCTATGGTTTGTTTCAGTCCTGTTTGTAGATCTGTTTCAGCTTCAAAGTCAAGCAGGTTTTTAGCCTTACTTGTGTCTAGGCAACGTCTAGGTTGCCCATCTGGTTTATCTGATTGCCATTTAATTTGACCTTCGTATCCCATCTGTTCTGCAATTTCTGTTGCTAGATCTTTAATTGTTATTTCTTTCCCTGTTCCAATGTTTATTGGTTCTAGACTAACGTTTGTTTCTATTGCTCTTGCGATTGCTTTTACGCAATCTGGAGCGTAAAGAAATTCTCTAGATGCACTACCTGTTCCCCAAAGCTCTACCTCGTCTCCATTTTTCATAGCGTTGTAGAATTTGAGAATCAGCGCTGGGATCACATGACTACTAGTCAGATTGAAATGGTCGTGTGGGCCGTACATGTTGACAGGAATTAAGTTAGCACCCCTCATGCCATACTGTTCTCCATACGCTTGTAGAAGCCGCATTAGCGTCTTTTTGGCGATTCCGTATGGCGCATTGGTTTCTTCTGGGTAGCCATTCCATAATTCATCTTCCACAAAGGGAACCGGCGTATGCTTAGGGTATGCGCACACCGTTCCAAGCAGAACGAATTTTTGCACGTTTTCAATTCTAGCTCTTTCTATAAGGTTTGCGCCCATGATAAGATTGTCATACATAAACTTACCGGGATTTTCTTGGTTTGCGCCAATCCCGCCCACAGATCCTGCGGCGTGTAGAATAACATCTGGATTATAGTATTGGATTGCTTTCCTACAAGCGTGTTGACATCTTAGATCATATGTTTTAGATCCTATTTCGCTAATAGAGTAATCTTGATTTAAAAACGCTCCAAGATTTTCTCGAATATTTTTTCCAAGAAATCCAGTTCCGCCCGTTACTAATATTCTCATGTATATTCCTTATAAGATTTTTCCTCAACTAGTTCAGAACCTGACATTTGATTTATTTGTCTTTTTATCTCTGCTCGCTTGTCATTATTTCGGTAGACAGATCTAGCCACACTTATAAATTCTTCATCAAATTGTTTTCTTAATTCTAGTCTTCTAATATTATCTTCTATTTCCCATAAGCTTTTGTTTACTTCGTATAGTTCAATAAATTCTTCACTATCCTTAGTTACGATTGAATTAGATATGTGTTCTATCTGATTTATTTCATTTTGTATATTTTTAAGCTTTTCTTTGTCTTTTATGTTTTCTTTTTTTATAAGTAGGATTGTAAGTTTATCTACTATTTCTCCATTGGATACTTCTATTTTCATTCTGTCTTCTTATTATAGATTAGGAAATACATTTTTGGCAAGATATTTTAAAAATTAATTAAAATTATTTATTGTATGTACAATTTTTTCTAATTCCTGTTGTTTTAAGAATGGGTGAATTGGAAGGCTTACAATTCTATCCGCATAGTCTTCAGTTCTTTTTAAGTATAATTCTTCTTTTTTATAAAAAGGCATTTTATGAATCGGTATTGGATAATGTATGCCGCACTGTATACTATTTTCATTCAGATGTTTCATAAATTGATTTCTTTTTTGCTTGTCTTCTAAAAGCACTGGTAATATATGGTACACCTGATTTATATTACTTGTTAACATCCATCTTACCCTATGGTTGTCTAGTGATAGATTTATATATTCCGCGCTCACTGCTCTAGATTTATTCCATTTAGCTAAATGTTTTAGCTTCCAATATAATATTATCGCCTGCATTGTGTCAAGTCTATTATTGTACCCAATTTCTTCGTGAATATATTTCTGTTTTGATCCATAATTTCTTAGCATCTTACACTTAGTTGCAAGTTTTTCATTGTTAGTCACAATAATTCCCGCATCGCCAGCACCACCAAGATTCTTTCCGGGATAAAGAGAAAAAGCAGAAATCTCTCCAACTGATCCCGCTAAAGTCCCGTTCTTAGATCTAGCTCCATGTGACTGCGATGCGTCCTCTAGTATCATACAGTTAGCCTCTGTTGCGATCTTACTTATTTTATCTATATTATCACAACAGCCATACATATGCACCGCGACGATAAGTTTATCTCTTTCAAATTTATCATTTGTTCCACTTAAAAATCCACCACGCACCTCTATGGCATCTTGCAGTTTATCCGTATCCATTTGTCCATTTTCGTCTATATCAATCATAATAATATCGCTTTGCGGATAAGCTTCTTTTATGGCTAACCAAGTAGCGACAAATGTATTTGCTGGCATAAAGACCTGCACAGACGATGTTAGCTCTAAGGACTTAGCGGCTATTTTAATCGCATCCGTTCCATTAGAAACTCCTATACCATAGTCGCAAGAGCAAAAGTCTGCAAAAGATTTTTCAAATCTTTCTACTTGAGGGCCAAGTATAAATTGAGAACTTTCAAATAATTCTTCTATTTCCGGTAGAACACTTTGCTTGATTTCAGCCCACTGTGATTTTAAATCGTTAAATTGAATCATTTTCAAGAACCTTTGTTATATTTAATGTAAGTTGTTTTTGATCTTTATAGTCACCGCTCATAAAACACTGGATAGAAGAGTGCAATGGTGATATTTTTTCGCAGGGAATCACATCGCTTCCATACAATATTGTAGAAGTGTTGTCATCCCAATGAAGAAAACAATTATCAAACTCCATGATATACATTCTATTTTTCATTCTGTAATGCCAGCTAGCATTTACTTGCACACTAGTGCTTGGAAAGTTTATAACCCCAACAGTGCTATCATCTTGTTTTGACTCGCTATTTCTTTTAAAATCTAACCATTTATAATCAACCGGATTCTCATCTAGTAGATAACAAGCAATAGAAACATCATGTGAGGCAAGATCCCATCTCGCATTTACATCACTGCGAACGGGACCAAAATTCATCCTATTGGCTATTATACTCTTAGGTTTTCCTATGCTTTTTATTAGTTTTTTAATTTGATTTACAGCCGGATTGAAAGTAAATAACCAGTCTACAAATAAAGATCCAGTATCTATGCTGTAAAGATGGCTACATTTTTCGCTAGTTACGTCCAGCGGTTTTTCACAAAAAACCTTACAGTTTTTTTCAAGAAAATACTTGCAAACCTCATAGTGACTGCATACGGGAACTATAACAAAAACGTAATCGCAATCTATGTCTTTGTAATTCTTTACATGTTTGTATTTTTCACCTATTTCGTGCCAATCTATTTCAGATTGTTCGCATATAGTTATATTTTTGTATCCCAGTTCTCTTAGATTTCTAAGGATAATTTTACCCCAGTAACCCATTCCGACAATTCCAATTTTTCTATTTTTCATTTTTTCTCCGGTTGGATCATCTCAAAAACAAAGCACTTGGGGTCTATAATTTCATCTAAACTTATGTGTTTAGGAAATGTTTTCCCAATGTTATTACCATAATATACATGTGTTTGACGTAGAAATCTGTATAGCGTATTATAGTTAGCTTGGAATCTACCATTAACCATCAAAGTCCCTCTACCCCAAGCGTTGCGCATAAGGTAATTAAAACACTCGCTACTAGTAGCTATATCATAGTCTTTGTTTGTTTCCGTAAGCTCCTGTTTTGTAATGTCAAATACATAATTTTTTCCTACATCCTCCAACCTAACGACAGACCCTTCAAACTGACGATGGATATCAATCATTCGCGCCCAGTCGTTGTCTCTTTTTAATTTAGAAACCATAAAAGAGAAGGACTCTTGTAGATTTTTTTCATCTACTACAGACGATTGATGTAAAGGTTTTCTCTTCATATCGAACTGTTGTTGCCATTTATCTACAGCGTTGGAGCAATTCATATTGTGTCCAACTTCCCACTCATCTTCAAGATATAAGGTTATAATTTTATTGTCTTGTTCGTACTTGTTGACAAACTCTTTAATAGTAATTGCTTCATCGTTGCACGACGCATTATCTTCATGAGAGAACCAGCAAAAACTAGCAAATGGTATAATATAATCTGGGTTAAGATTCTTTATTTGTGCGTCAATTTTGTCGTAGACCATTTTTTTTGCTATTTTTCTTGAGTGGGAATCTCCCTTGTTGCCCACCCAGTTAGCCCAGCCAAACTGAGTCATTAAAACGTCTATGTTTCCTAATCTTCTTACTGGGGCTAATTCTTCTTCGTTCTCTAGTCTACAGTCATTTATGTTTAAAGCCGTTTTGCCTTCGTGTGTCACAGAGATCCATGAATCAAATCCACCTTCTTTTCCGCAGCATAGCTTAACGTCTTTTATAAAAACGTCTTCCCCTTCGGGAATCTCAATTACTTTAAATCCATTTTTCTCACAAAACTTCTTTACCTTTTGATCTGGAGCAACCTGAAACAATATTGATATTTCTTTTTTCTTTTTGTCAGAAATCTTTTTTAAGTCAGCTATGCTAAAATGATCTGGATGTTCATGAGAATACCATAAATAGTTAAAATCAAGGGAATTGATATCTATATCTGTTTCTAAGAATAGATTCCATCCATTATCAAAAGCTGAACCTGTGTACCAAGGGTCAGTTAGTATCTTTACATCTCCGCAGTCAAATATAACGCTGGCATGATTAATAAGTTTAATTTTCATTTTTTCTCCTTGCGGGGTTTCCATATACTACTGATCCAGCCGGAACATCTTTAGTTACGACAGAGCCTGCGCCTATAATAGCTCCATCACCAATTTTTACCGGCAGTATAGTTGCGTTAGATCCTATCCTTACATTGTTTCCTACGATTGTCTTTTTAAGTTCCCAGTTCTCAATACTTTCAGAATTAAAAACATCATTAACAAACATGACCCCATGAGCCACGAATGTATTATCTCCGATAGTTACCCCTTCACATATAAAAGAGTGACTGCTTATCCTAGTATTCTTTCCTATAATTACTCTGGATTGAATTTCTACAAACGGTCCAATGAAAGAGTTTTCTCCTACGGAACATCCATAAATATTAACAGGCTCTTTAACCTTAGCGCTTTTTGGTATTACGCAGTCTACTATCATTTTAAACCCATTTTCTCTTTCAGGATTAAGTTTTTCCAATAAGAAAATTTAAGGTACTTATCGTCAAACTTTTCGTTCTTTATCCTTTTTATTTCGCTCTTCATAAAATCTTCATCGGCTATATCGTCTAAATTCTTAACCAATAACACCGGAAACTTATGATGAAGCTTTTTGTAGTAGTCTTCGGTGTGGACAATTGGTATTCTGCCTAAATACAGAACCTCGTATATTCTGTGATTGTCACCCTCTTCTACATGCGTATTTCCAAGAGGACACAGAACTGCTTCGTGATCCAGTATATCTGAAACGAACTCAATATAAGGCCGTCTCATATTACCCTCAAAAGTAATGTGTTCAGAATTTTCTGCTATTGATCTCCAAACACCTCTGGATGCACATCTACTGGAATCCACTGTGAAGTTGGCGTATATAGTTTTGGTAGCAGGTTTATTTTCAATTTCACTAATCACCTTATGCTTCTCTGGAGCATGATCCCAGATAAAACCATGTTCAGAACCAAGCTTACACTCTGTTTTATTCTCTATTCCTATGGGTATTGGGACAAGCACATCCGAGTCAAAATGTTTGTTGTGACAAAACCACTTCACTACGTTGGGGGGCTTACAGTTAAATCTTGCTTCGTTAATTGTATAGTCAGAATTTCCAGATATGAATATTACTTCATGTGGTATTTTTGATATTTCTTTTAGTGCTATATCTACATAGTCAGTTTTACAAAAGAAAACTCTATCACTATCATGTAGGTGCGAAAATTTGTTTATTTCAAGTATTTCTTCAACATCAAATGCCATCGCAGATTCTCCTATAGACAGCAAATCCATTTCTGTCATTACTAATTATTTCTGCTTTCCAGTCTGAAGAAGCGTCTAGTATTTTGATAGCTTTTTTGTTCTTTAGACAGTTTATATCGTCAAGCATCAAAACGGAAATGTTGTTTTGCAATTTTTTAAATTCTGTTAAGGTTGAGAACTCCCCACCATCCAATAGAACCACATCGTAGTTTTGTGGTATTTCCTCCCATATGTTCTTACATGTGGTATAATTTTTCCTGTCTGCAAATAGCCAAGATAACTCTGTCATTGTTAAATCGGTTTTAATAAGCTCTTCGTCTTCTACTATTCTTCCATGTAAAAGTTTTATTTTTTCGCTTATGTAATTCTTATTAAACTCCACTGCCTGCGAATGAAAATTCGGGCAAGACTCTAGGGATATAAAGCTATAGTCATCTGATCTTTCACTTAGCCCGTTTATAAAGCACCTTGTGCTACCTTGACCGTTCCAAGTCCCTATCTCTAGGTAGCTTTTGTATTCTGTATTTCTAGCGTACTCAAAAATTATTTTTCCGAACTCGCTATCCATATTTATTTGTCCCGGCATTATATATAAACCTCATACCTGTATTTTTGATTAGAGAAGTATTCTTTTATGCTTTCAACTGCTTCTTTTGGCTCTAGAGTTCTCCAGTGGTCTACGTTACTATTCCAAGGAAACTCATTTAAATTGTATAATTTTTTGTAAGCTTCTTCTGGGGTAAATATTTCGTCGGAGTATGGAACAGAGTTATGTAGGTAGTAAGCGTTGTTTCCAGTCAAGTTAATTAGATTATAGTCCTCCATTAATTCGTGTAATTTAGAAAGACTTACTCCGTAAAAGTGACTGCTATCCCAAGCGTAATCTTTATCATAAAATACAGTAAATTTTATTGGCGGTGGAATCTTTTCATTAATTTCACAACACATTAGCTTTGGTTTGTGTTTTTTTAATATTTCTTTTATTACAAAATAATCATATCCGTCAATATCTATATCAAGAAATCCTATTTCTTTATTTCCTATAGGTTGTAAAATTTTAAGAATATTTTCCGGCGTGGCATAATCATTAACTATATTGAAGTTTTTTATATTAAATTCATCTTTTTGGTAGAATTTAGCCTTTGTTTTATCAGCTTCCACAAAAATTGTAATATCAGAAGACTTCACTCTCTCTGGTGAAATATTAAAAGAATTACTACATCCAATATCAACGTAAACTTTAGGTAAATTAAATTTACTCAGATAGCTTTCTAGCAGGGTAAGATCTTGTATTTTGGTCATTTTTAACCTTGTTATTAGTAATTAATTATTTGCCAATTTTTCTTTAATGAAAACCCAACCGTGTTTGGTTTAATGTCATGGTAAAAAAGCTTTGCGTTAGTTTTTATACTATCAATTAAATGTACAAAAGAAGAATTTATTGCGTGTACTTCTTTTGCTCCTGCGATAATTGGAACCCAATCAAAAACAGAGTCTTCGCAAGCAATTTTGTCTGGTTTAATTTGCCGAAAGCTAGATTCTATATTTAGATTATACTCACCTGTACTGGATTTGTCATGAACAAAAATATAATTTTCTTGTATATTCAGATAAGACTTCATAATATTTTCTTTATGTTTATCTTCTTTTATATGCCAAGAATCCCACCTTTCGCTAAACGGAATTTTTGCGCAATCATAAAAGGATTTGTCAAATTGCATCGGGTTTGCGTTTTCAAACCCAATCCTTAAAACTGGATAGTTATCTATTGTAAAGTCGCTATCTTTTTCTACTTCATAGAAATGCACTTCAGGTAAATCCACAAACATTCTTTTTATGTTTTTAAGATTTGATTTTTTAACAACTAAGTATATATTTTTGTATCCAAAATTTTTCACTATATACCTTACCAGTCCGTTGCATATGATGTGATCGCCAAGCCCCAAGTGGTGATATACGTAAAGGTTTTCGTCTTGTGTCATTAATTACTTACCCGTAAGTTCTAGTATAGCCTGCGCTCTATGTTTAAATGTGTGCCTTTGTTTAACTAAGTCATAACCCGCCTTGCTAATGTCTTCTCTATAAGTATGATTTTGGATGGCATGTTTTGCATAGCCAACCATTTGAATAGAATCTTGATAAATTAAACAATTTTCCCCATGTATAATACCTAGTTCTCCATAGTCTGGATGTGCCGACGTGAGCAAACAAGTATGACATCCCATAGTCTCAAAGTTCCGATAATTAATATCTACGCTAATGTTTGCATTCCAGTGTATCTGGTAAGAGTTAATCGCTCTAACCATGTCATCACCGATAACCATTTCGTCAAATACAAATCCCGGAACATTTGCTTTCATTAAATCAATTTGTAATTTTCTGTTTACTACGTTTCCGCAAAAGCCAATCGGAATACGATTGTAGTAGCTATTTTCTATTGGATGTAATAGAGTGTCGTCGTAACAGTTTGGTAGCCAGCATCCGTCTTTAGCAAATTTTTTTGTAGCATGTAGAACCTTGTCAAATCCATATTGTTCATAAACCTGTGGACCCTTGCAATGTGCATCAATTGCCCAAATAAATTTTGGAACACGAACCTTGCTTATATCTGGCATCCAATCCCAGTTTTCAATAGCAAAGATTAAATCGTAAGATTCCCAATCTGGAGTTTTATTAAAATTATCATGACCTTTCCCCCAAATATCTACTGAATTACCATGATGTTCAAACCCACGTTGTAAACAGAAGCATTCTCTAAAGTTCCTGTTTTTTTCATGATGACCGTTTTCTTGGATAATTAGAATGTTCAAAATTGCGTAACCTCATTTTCATCGTACACCTGACCAACAAAATCTTGTAAATTTTTCCTTGGGGTTGGGAATGGTTTTCTTTCAAAATATTCGTCGTGGACTATGCTATGATCTTTTACTAAAGGGTATACTATCTCTCGTAAAAAGTTTTGATCTACCTGATATTTGTTGTCGTATTCTCCGAGATCGTAGTTTGCAATCATATCTTTGATTCCACTTAGGAGTCCATTACGCACTCCCCACATACCACCAAGAATTTCTGTAGCATGATAAGGGTGATCGCGCATGATATGGAAGTCCATGTCAGAGGTCAGCCAAGCGTCTACAGCGACCTTCTCTCTTAGGCCCAATCTAGAGTCAGTATCTCTAGAGATCATAATATCGTCACTGTCGGCAGCGAAGAAACGCCAGAACATTCCATTCCAACTTGAGCCATACATTTTACAGACTTCTGCACCATTGTCAATAAGTTGATTTTCAATATCCTCTGAAACATCATCACCAGTATAAAAACGACATGTCCACCCCGGATAAATTTCTTTAGCTAGCTCTGCGTTACGCACAGCGCCAATTGTATATTTAGGGTCTTTACCCCATAAGCTAAATGCGATAATTTTAGTCATTGGTAATTCTTTGTTTTGGAAATCCTAGTTCTTTTCTTCTTTCAAATACCGTTTGGTCTCTTCCTGCAAATGTTAAAGTTTTTTGCGCAGAAAGATCAAAGTCTCCAGAATTAGAATTATCTTTTTCTCCATAGTGTTCATGTTTAATTATCAAATTATCTATGTACTTAACTCTTCCGAGGTTGTATACAGATTGGGTGAATTCGTTGTCACAGTACAAACTTTTATAATCAGGGTGATATATGTAACCAAAATGACTGTAAAGCTCCCTACCAAGTATAGATAACGTTATTAGATTTTCTTTTTGGTATCCATCAAAATAGTGCAGAGCGCCATTTAGTTGGGGAAAATACACCCGCATATCGCTCGCAATAACTTCATCCCAGTTTTCTTCTTGTGGTATCATATCATCTGAAGCGCAAATTACAATATCAAAATCTTTATTTTCTATATGATCGTTTATTGCTGATATCTTATTGGTATTTTTGTCAAAATACATATCAAAATCGCAGTGATCTGTGTTTCTGAATATAGTATGCACCGCTTCAACAGATTTGCTATTATTCATTGTGGTATCATCTATATCACAATTTATATTAAAATGTAAATTATTTTTACCACTGGACATAGCTACGTACTTAGAAAGACATGATAAAAATTTTTCAGGTCTAGCAAACGTAGGAAATTGAATTAGTATATTCATACCAATCCCTCAATTAGTTGACGAGACCTGTTGACAGAGGTGTGATTTGTTTTTATTTGATTTTTGATCTTGTTTAGCATATCATCTTCTTCTTCGTCTTCAAAAATTTCTGCAAGCGCTTTCGTAAAAAGATGTTCTTGATCGTCTGGCAACTTTACTGAAACTTTTTTAGCCTTTAAAAAGGCATCAAAAAATATTTGAGAAAAAGCAATATCTAGCGTATCGCATATAACAATTTCTTCGTACTTTTCGTAAAGAGAAGAAAGCATTATAATATTAACATTCATGTCAAAATCGTCAGCTTGCTCTGTCCCAATTTTCATCTTATGATACGATTTATAGTTGCTTTCTAAATCTTTAATCTTTTCGTTATAAGTATTTGCTATTATAGCTGCTTCTAAATTGTAGTCAGGCACTTGACTTGGCGAAAAATAGATATCTGCACATGGCAGTATTTTTTTGTAAACATTAGATTGAGGTTTACATTGATCTATAAAATCATAGTTATTGGAAAACATAAACTCACAGTTTATATTATTTTCACTAATCAACTTTTCTAAAAGATCTAGATTTTCTTTAGATATATTTGTAATGTTAACAGCTACTTTAATTTTTGTGTTTGAAGCTAAATATGTTAAAATCTCATTTGTTACCCCCATGTGATGGCAGACAAAGGCATCTGGCTGAAATTTGTCAAAAACGTCAAAGACACCAATTGAGCTAGGCGACCAAAGCAATGACTCTAAACCCTCCGTCATACTAAAGGTTTGATTAAAGTAAAGTGGCTCGCTACTAATTGGTGATGCGTAATTTTGTATCAATATTTTCATTTTATGACTCTCTTTAGTGTTTTAATATTATGTATCTTTATTATTTCTTCTTTTGTGTTTTTCAAAACTTCTAATCTATTATTTTTACTAAAATCATTTAAAGCCTCAAAAGCAAACTTGTTCTTATAGTCTATATTATCTACTATAGAGTAGAAATTGCTTACTGAACTTTGGTTTTTTAAGAAAAAAATTTCTGACCAAAACATATTTTTTAATCCAAAACAAATTGTTTGCACATGCTTTCTCTCGTTTTGTATTACCGACAGTTCAAAGGATTGATCAACATTAGAATTTTGTGATAATATAAAATTTTTATCATATGCCAGCGCAGAGAGATGGTGTGGTTTAAAGTATAAATTTCCCGGTATTACAAGTATTCTATTATTCATCGTGTTGTTCAAACAAAGTCTAATGCTCTCGCAACAGTTTGAATTTAGATATATTTGATTTTCTACGATTCTTATATTATCAGAAGGGAATTTTTCTCTTATGTAGTTTGAAATTTTTTTAGATTCAAAGCCTACAGATATAATAATTTCATAATTAAAAAAACAACTTTTAATTGCTTCTATCTGTCTTTTTAATAAAGTTTTACCTTTGATATCTATCATAGACAATGGACCATAAGACTTCATTCTATATCCACAATTCTCTGCTAACAATACGCAGGTAATCAGGGAGTCCTTGTGGCAACCAGCGTTTGTCTTTGGACTTATTATAAAATTATTTTTCTTCTTCATATAATCCATACATGTTTGATTCTTTTGATTTATTTTTCAATTCTTCAAGCATTTTATCGTAGTCCAAATAATCATAATAGTTCTTTTTTGCGAGTTCGGTTAATATCGTATTTGTTTCACTTGACTCAAAATAAACTATTCTAGCCAGATCTTCATTTAAACATTCGTCAATGCTAGAAAATAAACCTTGCGGTACTTTGCTGCCCAATTTTAAAGTTGTAAAATATGTTCTGTTTGCACATTTAGAAAATATGTCATAATCGTTAATATGTTTTACATCTAGAGAATTTGATACTAGATATGATGCTCTATAATCTTTTTTCAGAATATTTATCGCATGAACAAGAGAATTTATATTACTTGCGCCTTTTAAATGTAAGACTATTGCTATATAATTCTTATTATACTCTATTTTTTGTAAAGATTCTAGTGTAATTTGTAACTTCTCGTCGGTATATTCTTCACAATCAATAACTATTCCAAAGCTAGACATAGATTCTCTTTTTACTAAATCTAGCGCGTCTTTATCTTCCTTGTCACTTTTCCAGTCTTCGGTTCTAAAGTAGTTGCAGAATCTATCTATAACAAAGTATGTTTTATCGTCGGAACTGTCAGTTCTAGCAATTTGATTTAAGTCGGTGAATTTCTTCAGCCTTTTGGCTTTACATCCTACCTGTAAAGAATTTTCATATTCGCAGAAACAACACTGTTTGCATGGTGTTTCTGCTTTAAACAGTTCTTCTTGATCTGATTTCATATTTGTATCCATTTATATTTGATGTCTCTACAGAAAGCCCAACCTGTTCTACAAGTGAAATTGCTTTGTCTATTTCTAAAACTGAATTAGTACTACCTACTACTTTAGAAAAAGTTTCTGTTCCTATAAGATTATTGATATACATTTTAGATAGCGCTCTAGGCTCTGTACCTGAAAAGAAAAACTCGCCATTAAGACGTAATTTTTTAAGAACTGACGCAAGTATGTTAACCCTAGCTTCATCTGAATATAGATCCAAAGTGTCTCCTATGCTTATAGTTTCACAAGAATTATCTATAACATCGTCAACGTTCGGTGGCATAAAATTTGTAGCTAAAACAGACTTATATCCTTCAATAGCTTCTGATTGATCCTGTATAATTTGTAGTTTCATTTTTTCATCCCGTATGCGAGGTCAAATATTTCGTTCCAATTGTTTATAAATTTATCTTCTGAGAATTTTTCTAGAATAGTTTCTCTGGCGGCTTGTCCTATCTTAGCCGCTAGCGATGGATCATCAAGCAGTTCTTTAATATATCCTTTTAAATCTTCCTCGTCATTAGAAATGTATCCATTAACGCCATTGTCTATGATTTCTGGAATCATACATGTAGCTGTAGATACAACCGCACAGCCGCAGGACATGGCCTCTAAGAGCGACGTAGGAACAGGGCTTACTGTAGACGTATTCAAGAACACAGACGCTTCCTGATACTCTGAGGCTAATTCATGGATGTCTTTTGCTGGTTCTGAAAGACCCGGAGTATTACCTACAAGTTTAACTGGTAGCCCCTGCGTAATTCTTTGCCAGCCAGAGTAATTACAGCAGTAATCTCTATTTACAAAATCGTTTACTACACTAAGAACTTTTCCGTTTTTATCTGCTTCTGAAGGTTTAAAAAGCTCTGTATCTACTGAGTGATGAATAACTTTGTTTTCACATTTCATATTCCATTCACCAGCAGAGTATTCTGAAATAAATACATTCACGTCTCCTACCATTGACTTAAAAGCTTCAAGCTGTTGCTTAGGCCAATTGGAGATAGGCAGTGTATGCTCCAAAGAAACCACAGGAATTCTAAGGTGTTGATTTATAGTATCCGCTGCTTGAAACTGACCAAACTTACTTTGAGAAATTATAAAGTCAAAATCTACGGCACTAGGAATACTATTTTCTGGTAAAACGTAGTGATTTTCTGGAATTTCTCCGTAGCTAGTGTCCCACTTTTTGCAGTCTTGATATCTAAAAGAATAAAAATTATGACCAGTTTTACAAAGTTGCGTTTGATATCTTTCGTGGGTGTCGAAAGTTAGAATGTCGTATTTATCTTTCTTCTGAAAAGATTTATTTAATATAGATATAGTTTGTTTAGTCATTTACAGTCTCCAACATCAATTTTGCAATTTTTTCATATGAGAATCTTTCGGCAGATTTAAGTCCAGCAGCTTGATTTCTTGCCTTATAGGATATAGGATCTTTTAACCAAGATTCATAGTACCGTCTCATTTGTTTTCTTATTGATTTTTCGCATGGCTGGAACCAATACTCTCTTCCTGTAAACATGTCGGGAAAAGCAGAGTCAGAACACTTACAGGTAGAGTAAACACCGTCAATTAAAGTGCCTGTCCTCCAGCTTGATTTTTCTATAAACTCTTTGGGACCGCCAAAATTACTACAAATTGGAGTATTACCAAATGCCATAGCGTCAAAAGAAGGTATAGACCAAGCTTCTCCATGAGACGGGCATACAAAGCAGTCACAAGAAGCATGTAGCTGCGAAAGCTGATCATTAGATATTTCTTCGCTTATCAGAATATCTTTTTTGTAAGAATGCAAATCCCTATACATTCTAATATCGCTTTTTACTTTGTTGCAAATACTGTCAATTACTTCATCAAGCTGTTGCTTTGTGTGACCAAATTTCTTAGTCTTTAAAACTAAAGAAACATTTTCGTGTTTTTCAAATTCGCTATGAAAACAAGTTATAATTGATTCTAAATTTTTTCTGTCATTGACATCACCCACATAGTAAAACTTAAAAGTATTCTCAGATTTATTAAAACTTATTTTTCCGTATGGTTGCTTGTATTTTTTTAAGTCAACCGTATGGGGAATCACGACAATTTTTTGTGTTAAGCCATCCTCTTCTAGAGATTCTTTAAGGTCTGAGTTTGGAACCCATATTTCGTCTACTAATTTTAGCTGCTCAAGCCAGCTAAGATGCTTTATACTGGTTGACTCAGAAGCTAAATACGCTATGTTTTTCTTGAATTTATTTGTTCTAACAAGATGATGCGGTAGTACGTGCTGAATGCAAATATCGCAACCTTCTGTGCTTTTCTCTTCTAGTTCCTTGAGTCTTCCAGATACTTCTCTATCTTGTGTAAGTGTTACATTTCTGCATACCACATCAACACCAGATGCATCTAAAGCTAATATGTAGTCTTTGGCAGCTTGTGACCAGCCACCAAATTCTTTGTAATGTCCTATGTACAATATTTTCATTCTTCTTCCTCTAGATATTCTTGCCCTGAATCCAGCTTATACTCTGACCGCTCTTCTTCTGGGGTAATCTCAATATCTATTTCTATTTCTGTTTCTTGCTCTTTCTCGCAATTAACTTCTGTAAGGCAGCTTGCATGATAGTAACTTACAGATTTAAGTTCACAATATTCTGACTCGTCAAACCCATAGTAAAGAGCTTCACCCCAAAGCATATGATCTCCCCATCTATGGGTGTAGATTGCCTCAGATTCATTTACAGCTTTTATAAAACCCTTAACTGTTTCATTGGCTCTTATTCTTTTTAGATCCCAAGCAACTAGGTTCGTGTAAGGCCCGCCTATTTCTTTTCTCGGTTTGTTTGGAAAAATACCTTTACAGAATTCGTCTAAACCGTGAACATTAAACCAGTCGTCTCCGCACCACATTCCGTAAACACAAACTTTTTCATTTAAAGCATCAAAAATTTGATCTAAGTTTGAGTAAACAGTACAATCTTCATCTATTCTTAGTAATTGATCATATGCTTTGACGCGATCCAAGAATCCAGAGAACCAAAAGTTACACATGTGTCGATAGTTCCATCCCCAAGGCGCGGTTGGTTTAAAAACTTCGTGGTTTCTAGGTTCAAACTTTGGTATACCCCAAAACTGCAAATCTAAATTGGTTTGATCTTGTATGTAAATCTGCTGCTCTAGTGTTATATTATTTTCATGAAATACTATAAAATCATAATCTCTAATATTATTAATATTTTCTTCTATGCTCTTATTTCTTTGTATAAAAGAAGCGTATTCATCGTTTGTTTTATAACCTCTGGTTAATAGTGCTATGGCTTTCTTCATTTTTGAACTCCTTGGATTTGTTGTACTCTTTTTGTTCTTTTTGTTTCCCACATATTTCTAAGTTCGCACATTCCTTTCATTTGATCATAAGCTATGTCAAAGTTGAAGGGCTGTCTATGGTTTTGACCATCAAAAGCAGCAGAAGATTCGTTAAAATACATTCCGCCTGTAGAAGAAGTCGCTTGTTGGTAGATTAGATCTCTTGCGAGTCTAGACTCTAAGAAGCTTCCTAGTTTGTCTGGATCTTTTAACACATTGACAATAAGCCATTTACTTAAATCGCTATGCTTATATTTTTCCTTGTTTATGTCTAGCTTTGGTGCAGGCTGATTTATTCTTGGTTGAGAACCCCAACCTTGTTGAAACGGGATTGGGTCTGTTTCGTCGAAATATTTTTCCCAAACAGAACCGCTTAGATGCCATTGGTAATATTTCTCAAACGCTTCTCTTGTTTTTTCTCCCTTCATATGTCGCGATTCGTCCGATTCGTCGAAAAAATCCAAGAAAAATTCTGATGCAGCTTCATTATCTGGAACTGCGCGTAAACATCCAGTTTCTAACTCTTTGTAGAGCGCCGCTGGCTTGATGGGGTGTCCGCCTAACTTCCGTAAAACACTTTCCATAGCAGAGTAATCAGTTCCGCAGACGGGAACCCCACAAGCCGCCGCTTCTACTTGAGGTAGTCCGAACCCCTCACAGTTTGCATATTGAGCATAAAGGTCAAAGCAATTCATTACTTTTGATAAATCTTCATAACTCAATCCGTTTTTGACATTAGATAATGTCGATCCCCATTTTCCAGTATAAGGGGATTGTGCTATCGCGCCCTTAAATGTAGAAACAAATGGTTTTTTAGTTTCTGGGCAAATGTAAGTAAATAATACATGAGAGGCCAATTCGTATTGATGTAGTAATTCTGGTATATCCCACCCCAAATCTGGATATGATGTATGACAGTACAAATAATACTTTTTGTTCTCTGATTTGTCTAGAAACTTTTTAAATGCTTCAAACAAGTCTGGATACAGCTTACGTCTTTGGTTTCGCATCACTGTTCCTATAACTTTGTACTCAGGGTCAATACCCATCGACAATTTATGTGCTGCTTTGTCTTTCACCGGTGCGTATGCTGGATGAGCAGAGGGTGGTGAGCTACCCAAATAATTAATTTTACCACCAGACTGATCTTGCAGAACGCCTCCTGCCCAGTCTGAATAAGTCAGACAAGCATCTGCACCTGCATATGTAGCAACCCACTGTCTTGCTTGAGGTCTTGCGTCAACCGTTGGCATCACGACCCACTTAAAGTAAGGTCTAAAGGGAGATCGTTCCGCAAAGTCAAGCATCCAGAAATCGCGAATGTCGCAAACAAAGTCTGGTAAAAAATCAAGACACACATGCTCAAAACACCACGCTCCGAACTGGTTGGTAGGATTTGCATTGTACGCATCTACTTCTTGCTTGGATGACTTTGGTTCGTAATCTGTATTTGGCGCAACACCATAATACATCCACGGAATATTTGCCGCTCTAGGATCATTTTTTTGACCATAAGATGCCATCTCAGCAATCTCATATTTACCTGTGCTATGCAGGTAGTTCAGGATTTCCCTAGTGTAAGTTGCATACCCTGTGTTTAGAAAGGTAGCCTCACTGCAAAACAGAATTCTTTTCTTTCTCATCTTATTCCTTATCTAAACAACCAAAATCAAATTCATTAACTCTAAACAGGATGTCATCTGTAGCGTCTGTTTTCATCACACCATTTCTCGCGGAGGCATATACGGTCATCTTAGTTCCTTTTCTGCCAAGTTTGGCTATTGTTTCCGCGCCGCTAGCCCAAGCTTGAAGAGTAATGGTTGTTGGAACTTTCTTTTTTTCTCCGCGCTTATTTTTACGATATTCGTAAGTTATCATCTTTACGGTGCAGCATGATGGTCCATCTCCATCGCTATCTACCTGCGGATCATGTAAAAGATACCCCGTAAATGTACAATTATTCATCAATGTCTCCTATGAGATTGTCTTACTTAATATTATACTATATAATTTGTAAAAAGTCAATTATATTTCATGAATTTTATTAATAATAAAGGAGCCGTCTTTTTCTACCTCTCCGCAGAACAAAAGATTCAAACCCTCATCCAATATGTACTTATTCTTCTCTGTGGTTTCTGGAAAGACTACCACGTTGTCAATAGAACATGTTTCATCTTCTAGCGTCAAGAAGCACATATCTTTACCTTTACTTTTACCTTTTTTGCATTTATATTTCTGTAATCTACTAACGTTTGCTACTATGCAAATATCTTTACCATGTTTACCATTCAATATTTCTTTACAGGTAGTATTGGAGTGTGAAGTGTCAGACGCTTCGACTTTAGATAACGATACTGGACATCCCAAAAATTTCTTCTCTTGTTCCACAATCCATTCTGGATCATCAGATAGGTCGTATGGAGGGTTCTTTATAAAGAACATTTCATTCTCAATTACTTGCTTCCTATCAACCTTGCTGGTTCCGCCTCCCTCTTTCTTTGTGGGAGCTAGATCCTTAAACGCATCGTAAAGATTACTCCATTTTCGCACAGGATAATTCAATGTTAGCCATTTAAGTTCTGCTTTTGTTAAGTTTTTAAATATCAAATATTCATAGAGAGCTTTATTCCTAGTAACTCCAATAGACTTCGTAGAAAAGAAACCAACAGAACATAGAGCCTTGAAAGCCGTTGCGTTTATTTTAGGGGAAAGATATATCAGTACATCCATCCAATTAAACTGCTTAGGCTTTTTCTTTATTTCACTACAGGTCTCCTGTATCGCTTTGATAACTTTATCACCATTAACACCTGTTAGGGATTTAATATCTTTAAGACCAAAGTAAAGATTGTTTTTATATACTCCGAATGTTTTGTTGAATAGGCTGATGTTAGGAATTTTTACTTCTATGTCAAACAGCTTTGCTTCGGAAACAAGTTCGTATACTTCTTGGTGTGGATCTTGCTTTTCATTCGCATAGGTTAGGTACGACAAGAAGAACTCTTTAGTGTGATTGGCTTTATACCAAGCGCTTTTATACGAGTTTTCTGCATAGCAAATTGCATGAGATTTGTTGAAAGAATACCTAGAGGACTTCTCAATCCAGCCAAAGATTTCTTCAGCGGTCTCCACATTTACGACACCCTGCTCCACACAACCCTCTAAGAAGTCTTTTCTGACTTTAGCCATAAGGTCTGCCTTTTTCTTTCCAATCGCCTTACGAAGCACGTCTGCTTCTTGTAGATTGAAGCCTGCAAGCTCTTGAGCAATACGCATAGACTGTTCTTGATAAATCAACACGCCCTTGGTGGACTGTAATACATCTGTTAGTGATTCATGCAAATACTTAATTACATCCAAGCCGCTCTTCCTGTCAACGTAATGCTGCGTCATAGACTTGCCATCCGTTATCGCTTTTAGCGACCCCGGTCTAATCAAGGCAATCAATGCTCCAAGTTCTTCAAGGTTGGTAGGCTGTAGTCTTTTCGACCAAGCGCGTCCAAGATTACTTTCTAGCTGAAAGACACCTTTGGTTCTACCTTCTTTGAAGAGGTTCCAAGTTTTTTCGTCGTTGTAATCAATCATTATATACCTAGTAGATCAAATATAGAGTTTTGGTAAAACTTATCAATAAATTTTTTATAGTCGTTAAACAAATATTTCCATTCTGCTCCTGTTATTTCTATTGCTAGAGCAGAGTTATAAATTTTATAATCGTTGACTATAGAGTTGCAAAAAATATTTATTTTGTCGTGAAATTTGGAGGAATTGTTATCATCATTTTCTAGCACTATCAAATAACCCAGTTTAGCTTTTTTATTTCTAGCTTTAGCGTCATAGCCCACGCCGATAGCCTCTTCCACTCTTGAGCTATAGTTTCTACCGAACCTTGAGCTAAGTATGCTCTTAAATTCAAACGCAAACTCTTTTTTATTATTGTAGGCTAGTAAATCCCACCTCTTGTTTAGAATGCCACCCTGAAGGGTAGCTTTGTGTTTTTCTTTTATGTTCATATGATGAAATTCGTTTTTTAATAGCTCCGAAAAACCATCCATGTGCTTGTCGGATTGTTTTACTCCACTCTGTAGAGTTTCATTATAATGAACCACTGCGCTCGATATGTCAAACATATGTGTTGCCGTTCGCAAATGCCTTTTCAAGCTTTAGGTTTCTATATACAGCGCGATGCGTTTTCATAAATTTAATCATCAAATTTGCCGTATCTTTAACGTCCTGTAGAGCATCGTGAGCATTTTCTGAAGACATACCCATGCGTTCACGAATACTGTCCATACTGCGAGTTTTAATACTTGGGTCTCCCTCTGTCCACATATAATAGTTGTCCATCATGTCGATTTTATAAATTTGATGGAATAGCTTTTGCCTTTGTCTAGACTCGTCCCAAGGTCCGTACTCTTTACAAAGCCTGTCTACAATAATCATATCGTAACCCAAGATATTGTATCCCGCTGGAATAGGAGCAAAGAACGATGTGCCTTTCCAATTATACTTGTCTACAAACGCACAGAACTTTTTCCAAACTGCTTTTGGTTTAGGTGCTTTTGCTATCTGTTCTCTTGTCTTGCCGGTAACTTTAAGAGCGCCGTCTTCAATTGGACCAAGACCTTTCTTTTCTGCTTTCTTGTCATCTGTCTCTGCCCACACTTCGCTGTTAAATTCGCCCTTGAGCCTAAAGTTTCTGCCATCAATAGCAAGTGCTGCTAGTTGTGTTACTTGGCAAGTATTTGGATCTCTACCACCTGTTTCAAAGTCAAATACAATTATATCACGGTTCGACATTATTTTCCTTCATTTTTACGGAATTTGGATTGGCTACTATGTAGTCAATATACATAAGTTTATCAAGCAGGTTAATTGCCAGAACGTCAAACTTAACGTGACCAAGTGCCTCTAAGTCTGCCATCTCTAGTCCTGCTATCTTCTCATCGCTACTTTTTGAGTTTACCATAGGGCAAACTTCTGATAGTTTGTTTGCTGATATAACGACACCCGCAGCATGTTTGCCTTGCGTTTTCAACGTACCTTCTATCTTGATCGCTTGTTCAAAATATTCTGCATAGTCACCTTCTAAGTAACCTTTTTCATTTATATGGCAGTAGTCGTACAAATCTTTTTCATTGTTCTGTAGCGCCCATCTAATAATAGATCTATCCTCTTCATCCATCTGTGACAGTTGATCAGAGATAGCAGCTTCATCTGGGATGTATTTTGTAATCTCATTCATCACACTGAAACCACACGCTTCGTTTACACGTAGAATTTCTTTAATCGCACTACGTCCTTGCAGTCTACCAAATGTCACCATCTGACTGACATTGCCATGACCGTATTTATCTTTGATGTAAGATATAATCTCATCTCTTTTCTTTCCGGGAATATCTATGTCGATATCTGGAAGCGACACATTATCTTTAGTGTTTCTACCACTATTATAGAATCGTTCAAACAATAAGTCAAATTCAATCGGATCAATCTGTGTAATTCCAATCAAATAAGATATTAGACAACCGGCAGCAGACCCTCGACCCGGACCAACCATCCATCCTTGTTCTACGGCATAGTTGATAATGTCACGAACAATAAGAAAGTAACCAAACAAATCTGCTTCTTCAATAACCTCAAATTCTTTTCTGAATCTGTCGCCATACTTTTGCCTGCCCTCTTCGTCTGTGATTTTTTCTGATAGTAGTTTTTTCCAGCCTTTTCTGGCGAGTGTTCTCAGGTAATCTTTCTCTGACTCTCCATTAGGAGTGTCAAACTTGGGTAGCACAGGTTTACTCAAGATGTTATAACTTTCACACTGTTCGTATATCTCATCAAGATTCTGTGTTCCTACTGGATCTTCAAGCATAGCTTCTGTTGCTCCGGTTTTATCTGGAACAAAAAAATGAGAAAAGTCAAAGAATTTTTTATTTGGAAAATCTTCTCCCTTCTGATACTTTCTTCGCATCTTAGGGAGAGTAGTCTTCATTTCAGAGCAAAGCAAAATCCTGTGCAGGTTGGAATCTTCTGACTCTGTGTAGTGTAAATCTCGAAAGCATTTGGTTTTCTCGTACCAACCTTTTTTGATTGGTGAATCAGCAGCAGAGTCTGCTAGAACAATTAAGTTTCCTTTGTTGCAAATTTTAGATAAATCGCTTGCATTGTAGTCTCCGTTTTCGTCCAGCAGAGAAACAATCTTGATTAGGTCAAACCAACCCTTTTTGTTTTTTGCAAACAACGTAAAGCTATCGAACGAACAACCTATAATTGGCTTAACGTCATTTGCTACGCAGGCTTGATAGAAAGCCACAGCGCCTGAAATTGTTTTGTAGTCAGCGATGCCACATGCGCGAAAGCCGTTGTCTTTACATTTCTTAGCGAGTTCTTTGGGTTTAGAAAACCCTTTTAGCAGTGAATAGTGCGTATAATTACACAATGGGAACCAAGTCATCAATATCTCCTTTCAACATCGGTCTACTTATTATAGACACTAAAACAATATTTTTCAAGACCTTTAATAGTTTTTGACTCTTTTTATTATCTCAGTAGTGGACACGTTTGCCGTGTAAGGCAGGTAAACAAGTAAAATTCTTTTTTCATCAAGCCAAGATTGAGTAAAATTCATTTGAGCGTAATAATCTTTTTTACACCAATCCGTCCCAATCGCAATTATGTTTGGTCGCACAGAGAGTATAGCTGGCTTACTGTCAGAACCTCCACTGTTTTCTATTACCTCATGGGCAGAACCTGACATTAGTATGCTTTTTTTTCTTTCTTCAAAATTTAAAAATGGTTTTTTGCCTTTGTAATTTTCTACAAATTCATCTGTATTCAGGGAGACAATAACTGTGTTAGCTAGTCTTTTGCAATTTTGCAGGAACTGCATATGACCATAATGAAATAGATCGAAAGTGCCTCCTGTATACAGTATTGACGACATTATAGTTAACCTCCAACTATTTT
>TARA_R100000805_G_scaffold1301_3_pt1 | contig 27929 bp, 38 predicted proteins | sample TARA_R100000805 | Tara Oceans TARA_R100000805 (sample SAMEA2622832) | marine metagenome | biome: marine biome (ENVO:00000447); feature: surface water layer (ENVO:00002042); material: "saline water (ENVO:00002010), including plankton (ENVO:xxxxxxxx)" | depth 5 m
TTGAAGAACCTGCTGCTGAGGAGCCAGCCGCTGAAGAACCTGCTGCTGAGGAGCCAGCCGCTGAAGAATCTGGCGGGGAAGAACCGATTGAGGCTCTTACTGAGGATATAGGGGACGATTGGACCCCGAAAGCTGCATCCCGATTCAAGCAACTGAAGTCTGAGTTAAAGTCTAGTAAGTCTGAGTTAGAGGCCCTACGGCAACAACAACAGATAAATGAAGCTAAAATCAAAGAGCTAACGGGCCTGACTGAAAATAAAGATATAGAACAACTCCAAAGCAGAGTCGCTGAGTTTGAACAACGCCAGATGTTGTCTGATTTAGAGTCTACAAACGCCTACCGAGAGGCTATTACTGAGCCTTTGTCGTCTTTAATGGAACAGGCCGACCAGATTGCGGACAAATATAATGTCGATCCTGATGCTCTTGTTGACGTTTTGGCCCTTGATGATCCTGAACAACAGGATGAGCAGCTTGATGAGTTGCTCGCTGACGCCAGCGATAGGGACAAAGCCAAGATTTATCGGATTATAGAAGAAGTTGAACCTATAGTTGAGAGACGGCAGTATCTTCTTGAGAATGCTGAAGCCGCTTTGAGCGAAGCGAAAGCCCTAGAAGAGCAAGAGCATGCCCAAATGGCGGCAGAAAAAGCGAAGTTGCGGGCTAATGTAACCCGAAATGTTGTTGAAAGAGTGCAACAAAAGCTACCTTTTCTTTCTGGTTTGGAAGATTTAGATATGGAGGCAATCCAGACTAAAGCCGCAGAAAATGATCCTTCTGTAATCCACCCTGTAGACCACGCTTTTAATGCTGTGTCTGCCCAGCTTCTCCCCAATATCGTCAAAGCCTATATGTCGATGCGGAAAGAAAACGAACTTTTGACTGACCGTCTTGCGGATTATGAGACCGCAGAACCTGCAATGTCAGGGCAGACCAAAAGTTCTGCCACTCCAGCAGGGGTCACGAGTGAGATGAGCTTTGAGGATAGCATCAATGCCGCTCTAGGAAGTTAGTGATGCGAGATCGTAGGCCTTTCTACGTTTTTCTAGCCTTTGTGTGGGGGGCTGTTATCACTATAACTTTATATTTTGTTTTTTCGGCTCTAGCGTCGTGTCTAGGATAAGGCCTTACATCGACATGTTCTAAGGTCATGTCGATTTGATCGACACAAAAAACCCGCTTCGCATGAGCAACGAAGCGGGTTTTTCTGGTTTGCCAAGCGGGTTACATTAGTAGCCGCCCTTTGTTTTGGGCTTTGTTGGCTTAGGCTTGGGTTTTGGTTTTGGGTTTCCGTAGGCCATGACTTATTCTGATTCAGGGGTTTCTTCTTCTGTCGGAACGAGGTCCACCCCAATACAAAATCGCGGGGGCATCGGTCGAAGATTAAGGTCCAACTTTGCTGAAGTTGATGGCTCAGTGAATGGGAGAGGTACTGACCCGCCCAAGTCCATCGTAGAGCAGGAAGACACTGCTAAGGTGCATCCCGCCGCGATTACGAATAATGTTTGTTTCATAACTCCGCCTTTTATCTAGAGCGAAATCACATGTCCAGACTTTTCGCTATGGCTACTAGGAAAATTATTGAAACTATCAGCATAGCCACCAATGTTGGGTCTTGATCTATCATGTGTTTGAGTTATACACCCTTAAGGCAGCTAGAGCAGAATAAATCTCTGGTTGACATAATTAAGGATTTACGTAATAATCCAAAAATAACAGATGACAGGTTGCTCTAGCCTTAAATAGTTCTACGCGTCATCTCCAGAGCTTTGCCTCTCTTACCCGAATACTGCTGGTTGCTCTAGCCATGTAAATAGTTCTAGGAAGCGGGATTCACCTACATCTTCGTTTGATTCTTTGGCCCCACAATGGGGGAAAGGGTCTTTTTTTCCTTAACTTTACTATCTAATACAATGGGAGTTTCAACCAATGCCGCTCTTCCAGACGGCACTTTTGCAAATGACGCCAATGCAATTAACGTTATCCTGACTCAGGAAGCTAATCGCATCGGTAACGATATTCACAAGTCAACTCTCCACACTTCCCCGTGGATTGACCTTGTTAAACAAAGCACTTTCCCTGACGGGATGGGCTATCAACTCAACACCCTCGTTTACGATAGGGCACTTCCACTTAAGAGTGGCGCGTTGAACGCGACCCCCGTTTTGGGACTTAATTGGAATACTATCAATCTTTCGGCTGTAGCCTCCAGCAGGACTGGCTTCACCGATGGTCAGATTGAGGATGTTCGTAACACTGGTGACGAAGGCACTTCTAAAATTGACTTCTCTCAGGTACTCAAGAAATACAGCCTGAAAAAGGCTACGGTCGAGTCCCCGAAGATCAATGTTGAAGATCTTCGTTATGCTGCTCATCGTACCGATCAGCTCCGCGCTATCATGGACCTCCTCAAGGAGTCTGTCCGTCATAGCTGGGAAAATCGCTACCGCGACGAGTATGACCGCCTTGCTGATAACTGCGTTCTTTGTAAGTCTGCTAGCACGACCTTTATCTCTTCTGTAGAGGACAAGCAGTCGTTCGTAGAAGACACTACCGATGGTTTGGCACAAGCTGGGTCTACCGTAAAGACTGGTGACCTTGATCCTCCGGAGCCCGGAGGAGACGGAACTGGAGAACTGGAGCCTGATGCTAACATCTCCAACGCCATCATGGACAAGATTTACTTTAAGCTTGTTCGCGCTGGTGCAGGTACCAACGCCTACGGTCGTGAGAACGGTCGCCCAATCTTCTCGGTAGTCCTTTCTTCTGAGGCTTCTTACCAGCTTCAGACTGAGGCTGAGTTCCGCGATGATGTGCGTTACAACAATGCACGAGTTGGCGAACTGATTGCACCTCTTGGTGTTGAGAAAAGCTTCAGGGGTTTCTACCACTTGGTCGACGATCTCACCACTCGTTATAAGAGTCGCGGAGGAGAGGCAAACACTCTCGTCAGAGTCGATCCTTATACTGTATCTGGTGGAGTTGTTGTCCCGAACGCAGATTACGAAAGTGCTGAGTTTGAAGCCGCTTATGTCCTTGTTGACAACGTCATGGAGTCCCTGATCCCTGCACCGCTCACTGGTGGCAACGGAATCACCTTCGACCCCGTCAATTATAAGGGCGACTTCAAGTGGACTAACATCCCCGACGCCACTTACAATCCTGATGGCACAATTGGTTTCTTCCGGGGAATCATGGCCAGCGCATCGAAGCCAATTAAGACCAGCTTCGGATACGTTGTCATCTTCAAGCGCGACACTAATACCGCCGCCGCATAGTAGGTCATAACACCCTAACATAGTTATCCCGAACCCTGAGGAACCCTTCGGGGTTCGGGATTTCTTTTAAAGATATGGTAGATAAAAAAGATATGGACGACGCCCAGATGTTTATCGATGCCGTCGAATCCGCCGCTTCCGCGCCTCCAGAAGAAGCTCCAGAAGAAGCTCCAGAAGAAGCTCCAGAAGAAGCTCTAGAAGAAGCTCCAGAAGAAGCTCCAGAAGAAGCTCCAGAGGACTTGATGCAAAAAGCCGAAGAGCTTTTCATGGTTATCTTCGGGGTAGAGTTTGACCCAGAGTCCGAAGACCACGCTATGCTCATGGAGCAGATTGCCGAAAAGATGGCTGACGAAGACTATGCCGACCTCAACCCTAATCAGTTCGCCTTGAAAATGTTCAGGGAGATGGAGTGATGGAAGGGGAAAGTAAAATGGTCCCTGTGGACTCTCCTGAAGCCAAGGGTGGAAAAGTTGATGACGGCCACAAGATGGTCATGCATCAGCTTAACCACCTGCACCATAATGCGTGTGAGCTTTTGAAGCATTTATCTGGATGTTCTACACCCCATCTTGAAGAAGAATGGGTTAAAAAAAAGATCATCCTCGCCAACGACTATCTAGATTCAGTCCACGATTACGTTATGAGCAGTCACGACGGAAAGATGGAGGAGGATAAAGAAGGCAAAAGTGGCGGGTTTCTAATGGTCGTTGAGAAAATGATGTCCAAGCACAAGCCTTGAATCACATCCCCTAACCTTGTAAAGTAAGTCATGGCCGCTAAAACGATAGCCCACACAGTTCAGCTAACTGTTGGCGATATTACCCTGAATTTTTCTGACTCAATTACTTCAGGGGATACTGCCACCAGTTTTTCCGTTCAATCGCAAGTCATTGCTGACTCGTCCACGACGAGCACAGGATTAGTAACTGGAGAAGTAGATACTAGTAACTGTAACGCAATGATTCTGATTCGTAACGACGAAGCGGTTCAAACAGGTGGCTCCAATACCCACTACAAAAATTTAAATATTTCTTTAGACGGCGGCACTAATTTCGATTTAATCGTAAAACCTCAAACTACGGCTCTTTTTTCAGTGGGATCAAAACACGGAGGTTTTGGTAATTTAAGCAACGTAAGAGTCCGTAGTGGTGGAAATAACGAAAGCGTAGAATTCCGCTACCTCCTTGTTCAAACTGAAGCATCGTAATTTAAAAACCAACAATCATGGCAACAACGAACATCGACAAACAATCCTTCGGACAAGCCGGAGCTGCATACGTCACGGCTGCGGGCAGTCCTGTGACCGGCGACTTTTGCGCTATTACCTCACTTGATGACGCAACTTATTTTAGTGCCATCACATGGCCTGAGTTGAACAAGAGTCAGGTAGACGGGTCCGCTATTTCAAATACAGACACGATTGTCGCCTCTGCTGATACCATTCCCAAAGGTGTAACAATCTACGGGCAGATCAGCGGGTTTACTTTGGCGGCTGGCCGCGTCATTGCTTACAATGCTGCTTAATGCGTTTAGGACTGTCATCGGGTTTGTCCACAGGCGGCTTTGTGCCGTTAGTTTCGTTTACTAACGCCTATTCGGCTGCGTTTGACGGGGCCAATGACAGAATGACCGTCAATTATCAACTGCCATCAAGCTTTACGGTTTCTTATTGGATTAACCGTTCTGCGGCGGGAACACGTTACGCTTTTGACGCAAGAGACGCTTCAAATACAAGCGCGATTTATGTCCACACGTCTGACCAAGGCTCCGGGTACAAATTAATCTCAAATGCCTTCGACGATAGCTCAGAAATTTCAATCAATGCGTGGCACCACATCGCGATCACCTACAGTTCATCTGCGAGTGAATGCAAACTCTACGTTGATGGGTCGTTAGATAACACAAAGGGCAGTGTGTCTTTAGGCACAGCAGCCTCCACCTTGACCATTGGAACTCGCTATACACATTTTGCATATTTGTTGGGAAATATGGATGAGTTTGCCGTGTGGGACAGTGTTTTGAGCGCAGGCAATGTGTCAGCTATTTACAACAGTGGGGTGCCCTCTGACATTTCATCACTTAATCCTACCAAATGGTGGCGGATGGGGGACGGAACAGATCCAGTGGCTGATGGGTCAGGTTGGAGCACCAATAACAAGTTTGTGTTTGACCAAATTGACACCTCCCTTGGTAGCGAAATGGTCATTTCGGACGTCTATGATTCAGACAACTGGTATGTGTATAGCGGAAACACACTGACCTTTGGAGATAATTTCATGCGGTGTGAGCGCACTGCAAGCGGGGACAGTAATGGATGGTTTGTTTATCTTCGAACCTCTGCCTCTGAAAACAGCATCCTCACCGCAACGCCTACAACCGACAGTTTTTATCTGCTTACGTTTGATGTAGAAACAGACGACCCTGACGCTTATGTCTTTGTGAGAATAAACAACACCTCTTCAGGTTATCTGCAAGGAACAGGAAATGGGACTAAAACACTAGTCTACAAAAAGAACTCCTACATTGATTACCTTGAAGGCAGAAGGCTAAGCCAAGGCAAGTATATGAAAATTTCTAATGTGTCAGTGAAACAAATCAACGGTGCAACGGCTGAGTTGATCAACGGAGCCTCAATTGAAGAAGACGTTCCATCATGAGAACCTACGTAATCCTTAACGAAGACGAGGTTGATGACATCAACTTTGGTGAGGTAATGGAAACCTCTGCTGACACCTTGCGGTTCTCCGTAGACGGAGATAAGACCTTTGTTAAATTTGAAGGAGACACCCCAGACTTTCTGGCGGGCAAAACAACATACACTCATTCTGAGATCTTAGCTATTTTGCAAACTGAAGAATGGGCCTCACCCACCCTTGATTAGTGAACTATGGCTAACATTCAATTACAGCGCGGGCAGCAGCAGCAGATCGATGTAACATTTAAAGACTCTGGAGGTAGTGTTGTTGATCTTAGTTCTAATAAGTCGGCTCAACTTGTTATCCGTCGTTCTTTGACGGGCGCTATAATTGACACCTTAACCGGAGTTGCTGGTAATTCTGGTTTACGAATTATTCTTGGTTCTAGTGCCCCCAACATAAATTTAAAATGGACGACTGCCCAATCTACTGCCCTCCCTAATGAGTCCATCACTGTAATCGGGGATTTAAGAATAGCCGATAACAGCACCTTTACTAGTGGTGAAGTGATTCACCACATACGCTTAACTTTCGACATAACCCCTGAAGTAGTTTAACAATGGCCAATGAGTCAGTCACAGTTACTCAAAGTCTCGATCAGGTAACCGTAGTTTCAGATGGGCCAATAGGTCTGAACGCAGGGGGCACCATCTTAGGCGACCTTAATGTCGGCGTTGACGGCACCGGCCACGACGTAAAGTTCTTCGGGGATACCGCTGACAAATACATGCAGTGGGATCAGAGCGCCAATAAGTTATTCGTCAACGGGGAGCTTGAGGTCAACGGAGATGCCACCACTTTCAACTCAACCGTAATCACGATTGATGACCCGATCTTCTCGCTTGGTGGTCAGCAGCGGACTGACGCGCTCGATGACTCAAAAGATCGCGGCATAGAATTCTTTTACCACGACGGTGCCCAGAAGACCGGCTTCATGGGTTACGACGATAGCGAGGATGCGTTTACATTCCTGACGAGCGCGACGAACTCCAACGAGATCTTTAGTGGGACGGCAGGGAATCTGTTGACGGGTAACATTACCGTAGACGGTAACATTTCAGGAACCGCTAGCCAAAATAACCAAGGGATCGAGTTCTCGGCAAGCGCACTCACTCTTCGCAATGGCGCTGGCGGTGGCGGTGAGACAATAACTCTTGGTTCTAACGGGGCTGTTGTAAACGCAACATCATCCAGCAGTTTTGATTTTACAGTCAAGTCATCGACTAGTGCCTCCGCCCTGCATGTTGAGTCTTCTGATGGCAACGTCGGCATCGGGACCGCCACGCCACAGGAACAGCTTCACCTTTACGGAGCGTCAGCGGCCAAGATGGAGATTGAATCTGCGGGAGGTGGAGACGCCTCTCTGAAATTTCAGGTTGCGGCTCAAGCATGGTCGGCGGGAATCGACAATGGCGACGGCGATAAGTTCAAGATTAACACTGGATCAAATCCGGGGAGTGCGGAGATGCTCGCTATCGACTCCTCCGGCAACGTTGCAGCATCCGGAAACGGAACCTTCGGCGGCAACGTAGGCATTGGCATTGAAGCCAACAACGACAGAAATCTCACGATCAACGGAGCGGCGGGCAACTCATATATCAACTTCAACAACAACTCCACCGGCGTGGGCGGCAGCACTGGTCTCGTTTTCGGAATTAACGCAGGAGGCCTTGTTAGCTTCTGGAATTACGAAAACACCGGAGTAAGGTTTGCCACGAATAATTCCGAGAAGGTCCGTATAGACCAAGACGGAAACTTGGGAATCGGAACTAATAATCCCTCCGAAAAGCTCGAGGTCGCGGGCAATGCCAAGGTCGACGGACACCTCAGCCTCGGGGACGACGACGAGCTACAGCTTGGTGCGGACACGGATGCAACAGTCCGGCACACTGGCAGCTCTCTCCAGTGGGAGAACAGCACCGGAAACTGGACGCTCAGACAGAATGCTACAAACGCCGACATTCGCTTCTACTCAGACGACGGAACCGGATCTGCGACGACAGAATACTTCCGCGTAGACGGCGGAACTGAACAGGTTGTCTTTTCCAAGGCCCTCAATTATAGCACCACGTTAGTAAACGACAGTAACTATACCACCACGCGGAGCGACTCGGTGATCCTCTTTCACAGCATGAGCACCTTCCGTTACCTGACGCTTGCGTCAGCCGATTGCGTAGCGGGCCGGAAGATTCATGTGAAGAACAGGGACAACTCTGAGTATATTTACATCCAAACAGAAGGAAGCGAGAACATCGACGGTTCTAGCATAATTATAGGCACTCAGACTGCCAGAGGATCAATTACTTTAATAGCTGACGGGTCAAACTGGTTTATTCTTAACAAGTATTCCACCTAAGAAAATAGTTGAACCCCGATCCCCCACCCCTTACGTTGCCCCGCATATGGCTAAAATCGAACTATCCGACAACGAACGCAGTGCCTTGGTCCAGCTCATCGATATCGCAGTAAAAGCTGGTGGACTTAACGTGGCAGGCGCAGCAGCGCAACTGGCTGCTAAGTTTGCTGTAGATGAACCACAGCCGGAACCCGAAGTGGAGGTTTCAGACTAAATGCCCGTATCTAGGAATCAGCCCAGCCCACAGAGGCAGTCCGTCCTTTCCTTCGTTTCTCCGAAGGTAGCCGATCTGCTATTCTTTGAGACGGTTGATGCGCAGAAGATTGGTAATACTCCGGCAGAAATAGAGGCTAACCTCCCTGTCTACGGGACCGCGCACCCTGACACAGAGAACTTCCCAAACCACAAGTTGTGCTTCGTCAAGCAGGCCGATGCGAATGGCCTGATGTATGAGTATTACTACGCAGCCGATAGAGCCTCGCAGGACGATTACAACTTTGAGTTCAGTCAAGCTGATATTGGGGGCAACAAATACGACACAGTAGTAAGAACTTATGTCACGTTGCGATCTGGGTTTTCAGATGTAGATGCTTCCCACAAGGCGGGGGAGACTATGCCGGATCCGACTAGTCAGTTTGCTGCGGAAGACATTGTTACTTATGATAACAATGACGACCCTGATGAAACCCCTACCTCTAAAGATTACATTCTGCTGACTCGTCAACAGAAGAGAATAGGTGATCAAGAATTGGATGGCTTGTTCGTAGTTGAACAACGAGTCTATTTCAGGAGGATAGACATATCCACTCATAAAATGGACCCCGCTACAGAGGGCGTTTTACGAACTGTAGAGAAATTAGTTTACAGGGGAGAGACATACAGGGCACCTCATGGAGGTGGGGCTGATACGCCAGCCAATGAGACAGCAGGCACAGTAGCTTGGGAAGATGAGGCTGTATGGGGGTTGGACAGATCAGGGATTAACCATGAAGCAGAGCAGGTAAGCCATGATTGGTGGAAAGTAACTTTGCAGGATGTAATCCCACAAGATGCAGAGGACCACACTACTTATGGCACTCACGGCAAGAAAATCCGTGAGTTTACCACTTACCGTAATTATACTTGGCCTTCTGTGGTTGGGGGCATGGTATTTACTACTGCAAACAAGAAAGACGGCAGTAGTAGCACCACAGTGACTGTCAGGAATAAAGAGGGTAAGGATGGGTTTAGTGGCCCGACTAAGATGTCGGTATTGCAGATATGGAGCAAAGACCCCCTTACTCCCCCCGCGCCGAAGGTTTTTAAGACTACAAGCGCGTCTTACAGCGGGGTTCAGTTTAGCGTTAGCGTTTCCAACGTGCTTACAGAAGCCATTACTCTCACAGATTTTATTGGAACAGGTGACCCTGTTTACAAACTAGGCGACTATGCTTTTCCTAAACCTTGGTGTACGGCCTCTGACCCAACGGACTGGCCTTCTCCTTCATTCATAGGGGCGGCTACTCAACAACCGTTCAGAGGTGGTTACTTGCTAGAAGTAATAACTGTTTTTACCCCCTCTTGATAAGTGGCCCCCATTGAGCTAGATCCGATCCCTGACCCAAATTACCCTGATGGTTCTCATCAGGGATCATTTGAAGGGGCTGGTCATTCTTACGAAAGATCCGCAGGAGAACTCCTGCACCGCCCCCATGCGTTTGCACTGATGCACGGTGATGGTGGCGCAAAGGTTGCTTACGGGGAGCTACACTATCGGGTCGATTCTTTTGAGTTAAAATTCAATCAGCAAGATTTAACCTGCACGATTGCTGATCATGCAGATCACGCCCACGAACATGTTCATACCCATGAACATGATCATCATCATTCTTTTAATCACACGCACGGCGTAACTTCTCATACACATACGATTGATCCTGCTACAGTGGGTTCTAGCACTCACGATCACGGGGGGTCTACAGGGTCCACTGTTACTAACACAGGATCCCCGTCGACTACTAATACCGATAGCCCCAACGAATCTACGACAGATAACCCCAACGAATCTACGACATCAGGGGTTAAAGCCACCGATGGCAGCACATATTCAGGAAGTAGCGGTAATTTATCCCACACCTGCACCATAAGCCCCGCTCAGATCACATATTGTAGCGGGGCAAAACAGGCAGGTATAGGTAACATAACACAAGTAACCCCCAAAATCGGACCAGAACCCGCAGAGGCTAGTGATTGGAAAGATATGGACCCCACAATCCCCAGCATATACCACCAGCTAGTTGGTTACGGGGATGTCTATCTTTGTTGGAAAGTTAATACAGAGAATGTAGCCAACGAAGTAGAAAAGTGCTGGGTTCAGGTGGGTGACCCAACAGGAAATGCTATTGGAGGCATTACTATGGGCACCACCACTACAGATCGCCGTGCTGCGGGAGTCCCTAACGATGCTACAGGCCAGCCTGAAGGAGGTGATGAAGGCGTCTATAAGATAAAATTGGGGACCGTCACTGAAGATGCACTAATTGACCAAAATGTATCTAACGATGTATCTTGGAACACGGTTGTCATGGACCGCTTCCACACCACTAATTCCCCTTAAAAAGTAACTCTAACGCGGGGGCGTCAATCTTGACCCCTAACCCCCCATCTGTTACTTTCTTATATGGCCACGTTGACTGTCCAAGGGGTAACTGACGCCCTTCAAGCTTCATGCGGGTCACCCGCAGCACAGGGTGTTGAAGGGACCCCACAGTTTAGAAAAGAACTGAATTTAGCTCTCCCTCGTCTTTATAATATGGGAATGTGGCGGGACCTGCTTTTTGAGCATGTAGTAACCACATCATCTACGACTTTTACTATCCCCGATAGTGCGGAGTCTATTATTTCTGCTGTATTAGACCCTGATTCCAGTACAACTGATTATTCGTATCCTCAGTCAGTAAAAGCTCAGTTCTACGACTATAGGCTTTTTGGGCGCGACGATGATGGGGATGTTATGCAGGCAGTGGGGATTGTGGACGATGGGTATACGCCTACTGTTGAAGAACCCGCGTCGGGTAAAACGTATAAGTTGAAGCTACAGCCTATTAGCCCCTCTTCAGTTTTACCTTCTTCAGGTACAGTTCATGTTACTTTTTCTGACGGCACAAATACTTCCCTTTCTGACTCTGCCACTACTAGCGGGGACGGGGGCAAGTTTACCTGTGGTGGTGAAACAGGGCTTCTTACATCTGCTGATGATATAACCAGTATCAGTGAAATCCGTGTTGGCACAGAAGATTTGTCTGCCCCCGTTAAGCTAACTTGGGAAGAAGAGGGATCTTCTGTTTCTCTGGTCGCGGCTACTGACCTTCAACAAGCCAACCAAGTTACTCGTTACCGCCGATACCGTCTTTCTAATAATGACTCAGACACAATGTCTTTGCGGCTGCTGCTCAAGAGAAAGTTTAAGCAACTGTTAAACAGCACCGATGTTGTCTTTATCTCAAGTCTAGGCGCAATCAAACATGCTCTACTGGGGACCACCGCTGAAGACAATGCTGATCTAGAACGCGCCAATTACCACTGGGGCATCTGCCGCGCTATCCTTGACGAACAGCTCGACGCCCATCGTGGTGCAGCAAAACCACTTGTAAAATTTGACCCTTCTGGTGTGGGTGACTACACCAGCAATATGATGTAACCCCTAATTCAATGATCGAATACATTACAGAGAACGCAGAGAAACTCCTGCAAATTGCAGCCAGCGTTATTGCGGTGGCCTCACTAGTCGCAACCATGACACCGAATGAATCGGATAACAAATGGGTGCAAAGGATTTCAGGCGTCATTAGCTGGCTCGCCCTGAATGTGGGTAAGGCGAAGTCTAAGTGAAGACATTCTTCCAACTGCTAACTGCTGCTCTTCAAGCCTATGTTGAATATGTGCGACTGCAAAGAGACAGACATCTCGACGCCTTGGAAGATCGTCTTGATGCTCTCGCATCTATTGGTGATCCCGCTAGCAAGTTGCTCATGGAACGAGTTGCCCAACGCATCGACCGCGAACGCAAGCGCCTTGTACGATCCTCCGACGATCACTCTGATCGAGGGGAAAACGTATGATTTCTGCGAAGGTAGTTTGGTGGGTCGGAAAGACCACAAGTTTCACAGCGACTACTCATACCGCCGTGCGGTTATTATTGGGAGCGACAAATGATCAACACCCGAATATTTGATTCTTTAATCGGAATGGCAGCACCCGTCATTGGGCTGATCACAAGTATGCAGGAGCAGTTCGAATACTGGCTACGAGTGGGGTCGCTCATCGTGGGCATCGCTGTGGGGCTGGCTTCACTCTATCGCATTCTTAAAAAATGAAGATTGGATTGGCAGTCGGACACTCTCGGTTAAGAGACCAAGGAGCCTATACTGTAGGCGACTACATTCTCTCTGAGTGGGATTTCAACCGCGATATCGTGCGGCGTATTTCCAGCGTGTTGTCGGTCGATTATAAAATATACGACCAATACCCCGCTAAAAGCTACGTAGGTGGGATCAACTACCTAGCCCGTAAGCTGGTAGAAGACGACATCGACGCAGTCATTGAGTTGCATTTTAATTCCGCCGGTCCATCAGCCTCTGGGCACGAATGGCTTTACTGGCACACGAGTAAAGGCGGCAAGAAGTTTGCCAGTATCTTAAGCGATGAAATGTCCGCTTCTTTCCCCGACATGAAAGTTAGGGGTCCGAAGCCAAGGACACGAAATCAACGTGGCTCCTACCTGTTGCGAAAGGTGCGCCCTGTAGCTGTGATTGCTGAACCATTTTTTGGGAGCAATGAAGAAGAGTGGGACATGATTAACCACAATCGCGGGGCCTTAGTTGGGGTCTACGCCCGTGCGATTGAAAGATTCGCAGGAGGATGAGTGTCCCCAAAAGCATAACCATGGGTGGGGTTCGGGTCCGAATCCGATTCAGAGATTTAGGTGATGATGACTGCTATGGTGTGTATTCCCACCGCCGCAAACTCATAGAGATAGACAAAACCCTGAAAGGGAAAGATCTCATTGAGACGATCCGACATGAGATGGTTCATGCCGCTCTAGGTATTTCCGGCCTTACTTATTGTGAGACATATGAAGAAGAAGCCATCGTCCGCTGTATGGATGAGATTTTTTTTCCCGCTTGGAACAGATTCACGAAACGATTCAAAGATAATTAAGAAATGCCTGAAGGACCAAAAACAGCATTAGTGAGCCCTTTTAAACCCGCTTTTAGTATTGATAAGCTAATGGAAGAGCTTTGGACAGAAGAGGTCGGCCCTTACAAAGAGAAAATAAAGAAACCTTACAAAGATAGTAAGGGCAAATGGACTATAGGTGTGGGGCATTTAATTGGCGACGGCTCTCAAAAAGCTTATGAGAAATCTGACTTTTATAACAAAACTCTCACCGACAAAGAGGTCGTAGATCTGGCCCGTAAAGACTCAGGCAAAAAAATTAAACTCGTCTTGGATAGGTTTGGAAAAGGTTTCTTTGATTTCCAACCAGAGCTGCAACTTCAGATTGTGTCTTCGTATTATCGTGGAGGGCTCCCCGGTTCCCCTAAAACCTTAAAACACATGGCTAAAGGGGAGTTCGATTTAGCATCAAAAGAATTCCTAGATAATAATGAATATCGTGAATCTCTTAGAGATAAGACGGGGATCGCCCCCCGGATGATGAAACTGTCTAAAGCTCTTGCTCAAGAGCATAAGATCAGGAGACAAAAAAAAGCAGAAGGGGCTAAAGATATGAGCTTCCCCGAAGCAGTAGAACAGGCTCTTAACCCATAGAGATATGCCTAAGAAGAAATATAAGTCCCGTGTTAATGAAGCTGGCAATTACACTAAGCCTTCTATGCGTCGCCGTATGTTCAATGAAATTAAACGCGGTACGAAAGGCGGTAAAGCGGGGCAATGGTCAGCACGGAAAGCGCAGTTACTAGCCGCCCGCTATAAAAAAGCGGGGGGCGGATACCGAAACTAATTACTAACAACTATTATGAAAACACCTAGACAAAAACGTGGAGAAAAACTCCTTAAAAAGAAAGCTCTTACAAAGAGACAAGAAGACACAATGAAGCGCCATAGTGTGCATCACACAAAAGCGCATATGTCTTCGATGAGAAATGCAATGATGGCGGGTAAGACCTTTGGCCAAGCCCACAAAGAAGCCATGAAAAAAGTCGGTAAGTAATGGCAAAGAGAGACCCACAGAAATCTTTAGATCGCTGGACGAAACAAAAGTGGCGCACTTCAGATAAAAAACCCAGCAAAGGTAAAAAAAGATATCTTCCTGATGCTGCGTGGGCTTCGTTGACTCCTTCTGAAAAAGCGGCAACCAATCGCGCTAAAGCGAAAGGCAATAAAGCAGGCAAGCAATTTGTTAAACAGCCTAAAGCAATTGCTAAGAAAACGCGCCAGTATAGGACTTGAGTCAATTTTGCCAGTTAAAGAACAGGTTCGTTTTGTTCTATCCAGATGAACAGGATGTCGCTGAAGCTTTCAGACGATCTAAATCCTTGGGGGTACCCCCCAGTTCTTATACCCACGGCATAGGGCGCATGACTGGGTTTTTAGGTGAAGTCGCTTTTGGTAAGTATATTGAATCCTCTAAGCATGTTGGTGAGCAGTGCTACACCCACGACTACCTCTACAACAATAAAAAAGTAGACGTTAAGTCCAAGACCTGCACAACGAAACCTAAGCTGCACTACTTAGCTAGTGTTAATTCTCAAGGTAAAAAAGAGCTGCAAGCTGACCTTTATTTTTTTACCAGAGTACACAAGGACTTATCGAAAGTCTGGTTGTTGGGGTGGGCTACTAGGCACCACGTTACTAAGAAAAAAAACTTCAAACATAAGGGGGAAACGGACGACGATGGGTTTACTTATCTTTGTGACGGTTACCACTTACCTATTAAAGCTCTGCGCCGACCGGATTCCTTTGAGTCATCGCGTCGATGTCGAAAGAAGGATCAAGATTGATTTCCCATAGTTTGCCCCCACCTTTCCCTCTTGATTTCACGGGCCTGAGATGTGGGTTGTTTTTTCCTGCCTCCTCTAAAGTGGACATCCCTCGCCGCACAAATTCAAGGTTGTTCGACATCCCCACGTTGCGACCATTATTGAAATCATGGACAGCTACTTGAAACTCTGTGAGGGTACCTTTCCAATGAGTCATCGAATCATTCAGTTCTCTACACCTCTTGACGAAGAACTCGACAAGTTCTGCAATAGTGCTTCTGCTACTGTTGTCATAAGCAGCATCAGCAACAGTGGTATCGATAAAGGACTTCACTCCAAATCTACCAACATCCTCCACCTCCTTGGGTATTGTCCAATCGATGAGGAATCTAGCGAAGTAAGGCAGTTCGTCTTCGATGGTTTTCTCAAGGATGGAGTTTCTTGGGAAATTACTGGTGGCTTTGTTACTGATGCGAAGAGCCATTAGTTTGTCCCTGTTGCTGCTATCCAACGAAGGGATAACGGACAAACTGTTAATGTCCATATTAAGTGACATGACTACTCTCCCCGTCCAAGGAATGCTCATGGCATCTGCATACTTCGCTTGATACTCCACTCGCGGGTTTGCTACAGCGCGTTTGATTAACTCAGTCGCTTTCCGCTGGTCTCGAAATGAGGCCGCAGAAGTAGTGTCGTCAATTACCCATGTAGCTACCCTGCCTAGATCTTTGTTAAACTTAGTCTGCCCCGACAGGTAATCTGATGCGTCTGCGTAACCCCCGACCAGACCACTTATAACTCTATTAGATAGCAGTGATTTTCCTTTGTTGGTTGGGCCGACCAGTAGTAATGCTTGCCCCTGAACAAACTCCCGTTCAATAACAGACTCGTAAAACCGCTTAAGCCATGAGTAGAAGTAGTGCAGCGCGGGCTGCTCGCCATCAACAAATAGTTGGTTTAGCCACCCATGTAAGAAGGGCCATTTAGACTCACACCCGTCTTCATCTGGTTCTACGGGCCTGATATTAGAACAGTTGAGGATGCGGTGCCCGTTGTATGCCACAACTCTGTCAGGAGAGAATACAACAGGCGCGATCTCATCAATACGATTCTGGTTGCTGACCGTCAGTAGGGCCCCCTCTACTTCAGAAAGTGGCTGATTCTTTCTTGGTCTTGGGGAGAACCCAGCTTGCTTCAGCTCTAGTATTAGTTGGTCTTTAGGTATGGATACGGCGCTATCGTAAAGAACCTTGAAGAAACTTCGGCCATTAAACCAATAGTCATCTAAAAGACCTGCAAGTTTCCTTTCCTCATATTCCTTTACAAACCCCGCTCCAAAGATGTCGCGCCACGACATGAACCCTTTGCCAGCACGGTCGCTATAGCAGACAATGCCATCTTCTACCACCTGACACCCGTCCCGATTTATCCCATCGTCAATCCAGAACAACGGGCCGCGAGACCCCAGCTCAAAGTCCCCTACCCAGCGATTGGGGAATCTATCCTCTACTTCTTCAGCTACGATATTGATTGGGATTGAAGTATCCTCAGACTGTGGGGGCCTATCAGATACCGTTTTCGTAAGAGCGGCTTGGATTATATTAGAAGAAAGCAAGCCATCCACTTTCACCCAATCTTCCCCCAACTCAAAATACTGGTTTGCGCGAAGGGAGGAACTATCAAAGCCTGCGAACAGTTTGTCCAGTTGCAGGGCCTTCATCATGTTTGACATAAAAGTATCAAACATGTTTGGGTCCACAGGTATGGGCTTGTCGAACTCCCACACAAGGCGCAGATATCCTGACTGTGTCTTGGATCTCCACGTGGGTTTTTTGTCTTTTGCACACTTAACTTTCAGGTCACTGTCGATTGCGGCCCAATCAACGGAAGCGTCATAGTCGGCAACTACCCCATAAATTTTGTGTACAGGGTTGTCGTTGCTTATCCGTTTAGACGGTGCCCTGCCTTCCAGAGTAGAATAAAACACATGGTTTGTTGTAGTCTCTGCACACCATTCCCTGTAGTCTGCTTTGGTTTTGAAAGGGGGCTTCTTCTTAGTGAGTTTACTGAGATCGGTTGTCTTGTGTGCTGTATGGTCTCGGAGATTCTTAATATAACGGTATTTCATTTTTGGTAGTGTGTGAGGATTTGTCCTTCTGCCGCCAAAGGAATGTCAGGAATCCATGTCGGCGGCGTTGACATGATGCTAATTGTTTTTTCTAGGGTTTCTTCGGCTTCATGTTCATCGCACTCGATGATGACTTCGTCATGCACATGGAAGATCAGTTTAATGCCTTCATCCTCCAACCGTAAAAGCATATCTGAAAATATGTCTCTGGCCAGACCTTGTGACAGATTTTCGGCCACTATCCCGCCCCACAGTTTCATAGGCAAACGTTTGCCGTTCCTGCTCACTATGGCTTGATGCCCCGCCCGCCCATTTTGTTTAACGAGTTTTGTCCTGCCGTATTTTATTTTACGCCCAGATGGTAAAAGGACTTCATAAGGGGCACTGGCGCTGTAACAAGATCTCAGGTTATTATTTACTTTTCTCCAGAATTTAGGGATGGATGACAGTCGGTTTCGGTAAAGATCGACGGCGGCTTTAGCCTCATCCTCTGGCATATCATACATCTCAGAGAACTTCTTGGCCCCTGCACCATACCCGCACCCTAGAACAATAGCTTTTACCTTATGGCGTAATTTGGGGTCTTTCTCTTTCAAAGACCCTTCTCCTTTTGACCACAAGCCCATCCTGATTGCGAATGCTTCGTAGATATCGTCAGTGCTTGCTATCTCAGCCAGAGTCACTTGATCCCCTGCGAGCCAACATAAAGTCCTAACTTCGATCTGTGACAGGTCTACAACAACCAGTTTCCTGCCTTTTGGGGCGCGGATCATATGCCGTAAGTTGACCCCAAACATTTCATCGCGAGGAAGATTCTGCAAATTCAAGTTACCACCACTGCCAGAGAATCGGCCAGTGTGCCCACCCCAATACATTAAACCCCCATAGTATCTACTGTCTGGCAGGGTCGCGTAGTCGAAGGCTTCTAATTTTTTCTTGATGGCATTGATTCGACGCCAGCTAGTAACGGCTTCAACCCATTTGTATTTGTAGCCATATTGCCGAAGCCATTCTTGGGTATCCAAGTCTGTCTGGGCTAAAGACTTAGGGGGTTCTATGCCGTGCTTGAGGCATTCTTCATCGAATGCGGCGCGGCTAAGTAAAGGTCTTTCTCCTGCCCAAGGGATATTGGACTCAGCCTCAAAAAGCCTTTGATTGATTGTCTCAAGCTGCCTCTTCAGCAAGTCAGTATCCATCGGCAACCCTCTCTGGATAATCCTGCGATTAGTCAGACTAATGAGCTTTTCGTTATCTGGCCATTTGTCCTTATAATCCTGCCAAAGCCTCAAGCACAGTTCTGAGTCTTTCAACGCATATTCGCTGACTTCTGCCTGAAAATCCTCAGACATACTTTCCCACCGCTTACCCGCCATGTTGTCCCTTGTTGTTTTAGACACTTCAAGGTCGTAGGCTTCTGCGGTTGCGTTTTTAAGTGAGCGTGGAAGCCCACAAGCTGCTGCCATATCCGCAGTACAGTGCCATTCCGCAGGAGATATCTTGGGCCACCACCCCTTGTCTACCCCAAAAAAGTACAGGGTCTCATCAAAAGAGGCGTTGTGTGATAATACAATATTGCCATTAAGGATGTCCCAATCGAATTCCTTGGGGTGGCCCACAAAAGTGTAACCGTTGTCCCCAACAATAGACACCATGTATGCGTCAAAGTCGGGATGAGAGAAATATCCTAAAGGCCCTAACTGCTTGATTGAGCAGCTTTTGTCGTAATAGGACTCAAAGTCCAGAGCATATGTTTCCATCTAATCATAAAGAAAAGCCCGCCCCGATGGAAAATGAGTCGGGGCGGGCTATTAAGGGTGTTAGGAGTCTATTGGTAACTCCATTTGAAGCTCTTCAGACTTTTCCAAGATCGCCTGTCTGATGACACGCAGTTTATGGATAGTCAGCTCTGCTTCGTTTCTCTTCTCTTCCAGTTCCGAAATCATTGTCTCCAATGTCGCGGCTTCGCTAGAGAGAACTGCGTTCTCTTCGGGAAGAGTTAATACAGGTATTTCAGATATATCAGCCATTACGCAAAAGTTTCTACGAAGGCTTTAACATCTTCAGTAGGCTCCGCTTGGCTGATAGCCAGAGACGGTGCGAACCAACTGTATTTTCCACGGCTGATCAAAGAACTTTTAAAGTCCCAGATCCGATGCTGTAGCGAAGCCTTCGGGTTGAAGGCGGCGAACGTCGCCAAACGTTTGAACGTCTGGCGGTAAGCGTCCTTTGCTACATTGATGCGACCAATAGCGTAGTTGTTATCGCCAATGGCGAATGGATACGCGGCCTCATCATCATTACCCTCCGGTTGCTGGAACAGGAGGGTGATCTCAGCGAATTCAAGCATCTCGTACTCGCTGTTCTGTTCGATCCGATTAGCGTCCTCTTGAGTGTATGCCACTTGAGGAATCTCGTCGGAGTCGTAGTCTATGTTCTCCCGCCACCCCTTCATGACGGAAAGAACAGTTACAGGGACCGTCTGGTCCGCTTCAGCAAGGGTATGCTGTTTGTCGAGCACCACGGCCCCCAAGGGAGCCTCGATGTCGGATGTTTTCTGCACCACGTTGATACGGGGTACGTCGATATCGCTGGATGCGATGGCTATGCCACTAGCATTGCTGGCGGCGAGTTCTGACTTAGGTGCTTCTGCAATCGCAGTGCTTGCTTGCTTCTTACTCACTGTTTCTTGTTTCGTGTTTCTGGATTAACGACTCGCGATAGTAAATCGTTCGTCTGAGGCGCGGATAATGCCCGCTTCTTCGCAGGCGTCAATAAAATTCAACTCTTTTTCTCGCCGCCCGCCTTTTTCCGCTTGAGCGCCAACGAGTTTTGCAATCTTTGCGAGGGGTAAATTAGCGGCTTCCAATAGGTCTCTGGCCTCCAGACCATGCTCTTCTGCTATGGTAGCAAAGGTCTCATTGTCCATAATCTTTCTGGTGCGCCCCATTGACCGTAACTTTAAGCCGTCAAGTTCTGCTCCCCCTTTGGCCGCTTCGATTGTGCGCTCTTTGATACGAGCAGCCCAGTTCTCCACAATCTTGGCGATGTTGAAGAGTTCTGACAAACGCGCAGGGTCATCAATGTTCTCCAGATCCACATCAGGGATCGTGGAGTCGAGCTTCTTTGCTACGTCGAGGACCAGCCCACCCAAAGCAGGGCAAGCGTCTTCGTGTTTGCAGAACCGACAGTACTGAGTCGGGGTGCAGTCCTTGAGGTCTATCTCTCCTTTGGCCCACTTGGGCCGAACTTCTTCGCCCTTCTTGATAACATCACTCAACTCCTGAATAAGGCCAGCTAAGTCATCACGGCTGAACGTGTGGTGCAAAGAGTCGTTATGCTGTGGCACATAAAACACAAAGACGATCTTCTCGATATTCTTGTATTTCTGGAAGGCACCAACTGCATAAGCCTTGGCTTGCCAGTTCTTGTCAGGTGGGTCGATGATGCTGATGCCTGTTTTGTAATCAGCCATTACAGCTTCGGTACCGGACTCAAGGATTAGAAACCTGTCACAAGTCCCCCATGTTTCCGTCCCGTCTAGTTCGACATCAACTTGGATCTCGTTGTGTTCTTCCTTCACGGGTGGGAAGTTACCCATGAAGTCGGTTTCCATCTCTACAATCTGGTCGTAGATACTTGTTTCATTTTCGTTGTGGAGAGCAGAGGGGTCACGGACTTCCAACGCTTCGTGGATGCGCGTCCCCATCTCAGCGGCTGCACTGGTCCCGTCCTTCCCCTCGTACCCCGCACATGATGCGACGTACTTCAGGGAAGAGGGGGAGAACTCAGCGTGTCCTCTGGAACTATGGTCTGGGCTATCCTTCATCGCGGGCTTCCTCTAGTTGTTCGGTAATGTGCTCTATAATATGGTCTTCTATTGGCGGGGTGCCCCGCATTGCTTCTTCGACACCTCGCTTCATGCCCATCTCTATGGCATTGCGAGTATCCGGTCCAGTGCATAGGGCTTTATCTATACCGTCTATTATTGCTTCACGAATAAGACGCGGCATAAATACTGGTTCGTTGACGTTTTCGGGATCAAACAGGTCGCGGATAGCCCCACTTATCGTGTGGGTTATCGCGTTATACACGACTTGCTGCATTTCTTTGGTGTTTAGGTCAATGTTCATTTCGTTGGTTGTTGTTTAGGAGTGGAGAATGTTTAGGTTTGTCAGCCGTTTACCTACTGCTTTCATCACGGCTTCTTCGACGCTCTTGTTAGCTACAAGAATCTTCTGGATTGCATCACTCTTAGCACCGTTGCGGTGGATACGCCCCAGAGTTTGGAGGTGGTTCTTTGCTGAGAAAGATGGGCAGATCAACGAAACTCTCTGGCGATTACCTTTAGTGTCATGGAGGGATATGCCAGTACCTCCTGCCGCGATGTTCACAACCAAGACATGCTTTTCATCATTCTGGAAGCGGTCAATGGCTTTCTGTCTTTCTTCTGCTGACTGGCCTCCTTCGACTCTACCGCAGTTGAGGTTCTGGCACAGGGTCTGAACTGTGTCAGAGAAGTTTACGAAAAGCACAACGCTCTTGCCTTCTGCTACCAGATCGTCAGTCATCTCAACAAGGTCGGGGATCTTGAATGATTCTGCCAGTTGACGGGCGCGCAGGATGTTTACGAGTACGTGGTCGCTATCTTCAACTGTACCCTTCTCAATATACTGTTGGACAATCTCAGGAGTAATCCCTGCTTTCTTGTAAGCAGACCTGATTTTGGAGGAGTTACTGAACTCAATGGTCTCAATAATTACGCGGTTGTTTTTAAACGAGTCGGGGAAATCTGCTGCTGTTAGCTTGGCTACATTCTTGTTGTACATTTGGTCGCGTAGTTGCGGTAGCACAGACCTTCTGATGAGTTCCCATTTACCCCACTCATTCTGGGCACATCCGTTTTTCAACATCCATGAGTACCAGCTTTGAAGACCGTTCTCTGTTTTGTTAAGAGAATGCATCCCCAACATGTACCCAAGCCCTCTCATCTCGGTAGGATCTTCTGCCGCTGTAGCCGACATCCCGTGTACCGAAAACCCCTGCTGTATAAGAGAAATAACGAGTTGGGCATTCTGGGTGTAAGGCCCTTTGCACTTATGGATTTCATCCACCAAGACAAGGGTATCTTCGGGTAAGTCCCACCTCATGATTTTCTTCCCAGCTTTTTTCATATGGGGAGTTCGTCCTGTGCGGAGCTTCTCAAAGTTAAGAACAAAGACAGGGCTGAGTCCCGTCTCAGCCATCTCTCGTTCCCACGAAGGCACGACAGCTTTTGGGCATATTACTGCTACGGGTCGGCCAAGCGTTTTTGCCATTTGGCAAGCGGTTACAGTTTTGCCTACTCCGGTGTCAGATGTTTCGCATGTATTGTTGCCCTGTCTTTGCTGGTTTACAAAGAAGTCGTGGATTACCTGTTGCTTCGGGAATAGAGTTTTCATTAGTGTAAGCGGTTACTAAACATTGCGTGCATAAGGACCATGCCCAATTGGTATCCGGCTTTGCCAAAGCCCTTGTAAACCTTACGGTGCCGCTCTGGTGTAATGATGACTATTTTGTCGTCTTCAGTTCTCCCTATGCGAAAGCCTAGCTGGAAAGCAGGCTCAACAGCCTTACGCCAGAGGGATAGCGTTTCTGGTGTGGGGATCTCGTGAACCTCAAAGAAATGAGTCACTGTTTGTGGTGTGATGTATTTTGGCATTGCCTATGCCCTTACCACAGACCGCGCCCTACCCCAATAAAAAAATCAACTTTTTTCTAAACGCTGGCGGTGTTTTCGCTACGAGGAGAACTATCGTGGGTACCCATTCTCTCTGAAACGTCTTTTCTCACCGCCAGCGCCTAGTACACATCACACACGCACAGACAAGTGCAGGGGCAGAATAGGTCGGAGTCAGACTTCCGTCAACCTTTTTCTTTCTCTGATGTAATGGGCTATGAGAAAAGCATCCACCATGCCGTCGTGGGGGGTGCGGCATCTTTTGTTCTTCAGCCAGTTCTCTGATGGCTCAAGTTCCTGCGCCTTGTCTAGTGCCGCCTGTTTTGTTTTCCCCTTAGGGATGTATCCCAGCATGGCTTTTTGCCATTTGTGGACACTGACTCTTATTACATCGTATCCTTTGCACTCGGACATACCCAGTAACTTGCCAAATGAAATAGCCATAGAGCGCACGGCTTGCGAACTCTTTGCATGTGCCAGTGGTTCTTCAATAGCTAAAACAAAAGGCGTGTTTAAATCTGATAACCACTTGTGAATCTTGCAGATATCAATCTCACGCTTTTTGCTTTGCTGGCGGCAAGGCATGGCAATCTTGTCGATAAGGCTACCGTCGAATTGTGCGATAGCGCAAAGCCCGCCATCAAGACCGTTGTCTACACCAACAATCACTCGTCGTGATCTAGTGCTTTTATTTCAGCGACCCAACCAGCTTTGTCTACGTCAGCTTTAATTCTGCCAACATACCGGCCAAGGATTGCTAAAGTATTTTCATCATCGGTAAGACCCTCTTCGATTAACTTGGCCCTCCCCTGCAACCATGTAGCTAACACTTTGCATTCACTAGCGCACACAATCTTTCTAGCTTCTTTAGTTGTAGCATCCATCATTCTCTATCTTTGTTTTCTGCTTCCTCTCTCAAGAGGGCTTTGCAGAGGATGGCGTAATTGACAATGTCATCGCATGCGTCCTCTACAGATTCGTTTACTACCCGCAGTTTTCCATCAGCCACGAATGAGCGAATCCTCATCAGCTTATCCTGTACACGAAGCAGGAGTCCGGTTGCAGGGTGCAGTCCCAAGGATCGAGATGCCTTGAAGTTCTCAAGGGCATCAGTGGCTTCGGACCCACCTGTGTAGTCAGAGTTCTTCTGGCGCATGATCTCGTGCGCGGCTTTACACGTTTCTTCGTGTATCAGGAGGAGTTGTTCAGTGTTCATCTGAGGGTATTGCTTTTTTAGCAATCAAAAGACCGTCACCGTCGTAAGGGACTTCGTAAGTCAGCCCTTTTTCTAAAAGGCGCATGAAGCACACTTCTTTCCATGTAGAGGGTATAACGCGGTAGTATGTCCCTTTAGCAATGACTACACGGTAAACAAACTTGTTTTCAAACAAGTCTTCTCTTCGCAGGACCGAAGGGTTCTCTACCACATGGCGTTGCTGGAACATCGGGCATCAGGTTTTTAAAAACGCAGGTGCGCTATCACCACTAGCGTTTTGGGCAATATAGTCAATTAAATTAGAAGCCGACTTTTTTGTGATGTGCCATTTCTTAGATAAGATGTGCGCCGACAGTTCGTGGCTGTAGCAAGAAATAGGTGGCCCGTTAGGGTGGCGTATCACTCCCATATATGCTTCAGCCAGCTCATCTAGGATTGTTATTGCGTAATGGCCTTCAACATCTTCAGGCCCGTTAAAATCTAAAGAGAACCTATCACTCCAGTTCATTCTTCTTGGTTTCCTCTACGTCTATGATCGGTTTATCGGAGACCCGTTTTTTCCCGTCTTGGTCAGTAGAGTTGTTTAAAATTGAAATATCTATCTGCATTCTGCCCCCACCCCCACCTGTTTTGGCATTAAGCCCAAGGTTGCGTCGAATCAATTGATCCAGTTCGGACATCTCTCGTATCGTTCTCGGCCCGCGCACTAGGTTCATGCTGTCTCGCAAAAGCTTAATTCCAGCGGCGGCAACGTAATGCTGGTATTTATCAGCAGGGGAATTCTGTGATTCCGCTATCTCTGCGAGTATCTGATCTTCTTTTTCTGAAGCCGCCAGACGAGCTTCTGTGGCGGCTTGCTGGGTCATGTCCGAAAGATTTACTTCCAGTTTTTCTTTAAGCTCGTCCTTGTCAGGGGTTACGTTAGGTAAATTAAAGCCTGCTTTTTTTGGGGGAAGCCCCAGTTTACGAAACCATCTCCTTACTGTATTCTGGTGTACACCTAGATGGCGTCCGATAGCTGCATTAGTCATTCCCTGTGAATTTAGTTCCAAAGCTTTTTGGACTATTTCAGTATTGCCGTCGTTCTTCCCTGCCATCTTAAATAAATAGACTTATATCTAGTTCCATCATGCCGTCCGATCCAACCAAACGCAAGCGCGTTATAGAGCCGCGTATCGACCCTAAAACAAAAAAGATGGATGTGGGGGGATTGTTAATCCCGCCTACAAGTTTAATAACGGCACTGTTGTATGGTTTTGCTCACCATCCCCGCCCTATAGCTCGTGAATATTACTTTTGGAGAATATGTGATGAGCTGTGGAATCATGATGATCTGCCAGAACCTATGATGGTGCGCCATCCTTGGGCAGAGCAAATGATCAGAGCGGCTATACACAACAAGTATTTGTCCATAGGAGGATCAGCCTCATCCGGTAAATCACACACAATGGCTGCTTGGGGGATAGTGAACTGGTTATCCCAGCCGCGCGATACTCTTATCCTGATGACTTCGACTACGTTGCGTGAAGCACGTAAACGTATATGGGGATCTGTTATATCGCTACTGTCAGTGATTGATGGTGCCCCGATCAAGATTCGGGATTCAATTGGAAATGCTGCGTATGTTGATGAGAAAGAAAACCTGATTGAGCGAGCAGGCTTGTCTCTTATCGCCGCTGAAAAGTCCAAGACCCGTGAAGCGGTAGGTAAGTTTATTGGTATAAAACAGAAGCGAGTTATCTTAGTGGGGGACGAGCTGTCTGAGCTGTCTCAGGCCATTCTTCAGGCGGGCTTGACGAACTTATCAAAAAACCCCCATTTCCAAATGATTGGGATGGCTAACCCCAACAGTCGTTTCGACGCTTTCGGGGTCTGGTCCGAACCGAAAGACGGCTGGGAGTCTGTAGATATACAATCCGCAGATGAGTGGGATACCAAGTGGGGCGGGAAATATATTCGACTGGATGGAGAACGCAGCCCAAACATCCTTTTAGGCGAGACCAAGTATCCTTGGCTCCCGACTGCTGCAAAACTGGAGGAGGACCGAATACTACTGGGGCCGGAATCAAGAGGCTACATGCGAATGGTCAGGGCTATCTTTTTCGATAGTGATGAGACGACGGGCATTTATGCCGAATCTGAGCTAACTAACTGTGGGGCAATGGGTAAGGTAGAGTGGGAGGGCAAGCCCACAATGGTTGCTGGTATTGACCCTGCATTTACAAATGGGGGCGACCGGACGATCTTGTCGATTGCTGAGGTGGGTTATGCCAGAAATGGGCAGTACGTTTGCCAGTTTACTGATGCGATCCACCTTAATGATGATGCAACAAACAAGGCGGTGCCGCGCACTTACCAGATTGTTCAGCAGATTGTTGACCATTGTAAGAGAAAGGGAGTCAGTCCTGAGAATGTAGCGGTGGATTCCACTGGTGCGGGCGCTCCTTTCTGTGATGTGCTGGCGGGCGAGTGGTCACCTAACTTTATGCGGGTGACGTTTGGTGGGAAGGCCTCTGACAAGCGCGTCTCTATGAACAGCCAGCTCACAGGAGAAGAACTTTACATGAACCGCGTATCTGAATTGTGGTTCGTGGGTAAGGAACTTATGCGGACCCGACAGATCTATGGGATTAGCTCCGACCTTGCTCAAGAGATGTGCGCCCGTAATTACGATATGATCAAAACTGGTTCCCTTAAAGTGAAAATTGAATCCAAGCCAGACTTCAAGTCACGCTTCGGCCGAAGTCCTGACTTGGCTGACGCAGCATTCCTTGCGCTGGACTGTGCGCGCCAACGACTAGGACTCGTGGCAGTTGATCCACCGAAAGACGATCAGGGTACGGGGTTCAGGAAACGGGTTACAATTGAGTCGCTGGGTAAGGCTCTTCAGAACACAGATACGAGTTTACTTTCCTGACCCGAACTCAAAAAGTCCTCCCCAAATACATATGGTACCAATGATCTTATCATCAGTACCAAGTAATTCTGAAGGGGAGTTTTTGGTTGCCTTTCTGCATTTTTGCTACAATTGACATTTTTAAGGTAAAAAGGTAATTTATACCTTGTGGCTGCAAAAAGATTTAAGCGCCTGCCTTCTGGTAGAATTCAGTATATGGGAGAGACCTATGCTGGGTTTAATAAGCCTAAAAGAGCGCCTAAAGGCTCGAAGAAAAAATTCGTCGTATTAGGCAAACAGGGCGACAAGATTAAAAAGGTTTCGTACGGACATCGTGATTACAGCGATTTCCGAAAACACAAAAACCCTAAACGCCGCGCTAATTTTAGAGCGAGGCATAACTGCAAAACTGCAAAAGATAAAACAACTGCCCGCTATTGGGCTTGTAAACACCTTTGGTAATCATGGCTAACGGAGACAAAGACGATAAGAAGAAGAAGAAGAAAAACGTGAGGGTACTTCGACCTCAAGGGTCAGGTGCTACAACTTCACTTGGAGAGGTAGTTGAAGGGGTATCTGAAGGCACCCGTAAGTTTTTCACTAAAACAGTTCCAGCAGCAGGCAAAGCAGTAGGCACAGCAGGCAAAGCAGTAGGCACAG
>TARA_R100000805_G_scaffold96_5_pt1 | contig 27776 bp, 33 predicted proteins | sample TARA_R100000805 | Tara Oceans TARA_R100000805 (sample SAMEA2622832) | marine metagenome | biome: marine biome (ENVO:00000447); feature: surface water layer (ENVO:00002042); material: "saline water (ENVO:00002010), including plankton (ENVO:xxxxxxxx)" | depth 5 m
ACATGAGCATTAAGATTAATAAAATAAATTGGGGACAGTTTGGACAACGTAGTATAAGTGTCAAAACAAATAGAGTACCACCTAATGGTGCTTTTGTAGAAATTCTACAGGAAGACAAATACGGTAACAGAATGTACCCTAATAAATATTTCATATCTCCTGATGAAGCTCATAGCATTGAGCGATTTCATTGGGGTGAAGCATATGTATATTTATGCGATCAACTTGAAGATAATCATAATAAAATAATGTTAGAACAAAAAGGGGAATTAACATGAGTAGTATGATGATACATTGTGGTGGTAAAGAAGTAAACATTGCTGAATTAACAGCTATACCATTACCAGAAAAAACAGATACATACGAACCAGTAGCTTTTACAGATCTACTAATGAATACAAGACGTATCTGTGACGATCTACTTGATTTAGATTTTGTAGATCAAAAACTAGCAGTAAGTAAAAACGAGCAACGATTCTTTGGCTTACTGCAATACAAAGACCCAAGCAACGAAGAAATGGGTAAGGCAATAGGCATACGTAGCAGTCATGACAAAAGCATGTCAATTGGTTTTTGTGCAGGTGCTAGTGTATTTGTTTGCGATAACATGGCTTTCACAGGTGAGGTTACTTACATGAGAAAACACACCAAAAATGTCTTTGATGACTTACAAGACAAACTGGTTAGTGTTCTTTACAAAAGTAAAGATAAGTTTGCAAACATCATCAAAGATGCAGAATCTATGAAAGATGTAGAAATCAGCAATGATGATGCATACAGCTTTATAGGTAGAGCATTAGGTTATCAAGCTTTTGGTGCTAGACAAGCTACAGATGCTATACGTCATTGGAATAACCCACCTTATTCTGAGTTTATGGATCAGAATGTGTGGTCATTATACAATGCATGTACAGAAGCTCTGAAGAGCACGCCACCAAACAAAATACTTGAACGTCATATTACTTTACATAATAGGACACTAAAGGAGTTTGGTATTAGCTAAATAAAATAGGACAGCAGTGTCGGTTAGGTATCTTCTCGAAAAGGTATGAACTCCGCATTCATTCTCCATAATTGGCACTGCTTCCTTTATCTATGAAGACTTATAAGAGAAACTGGGATGGACTAGGCCAGAGCAAGATCGCAACTTGTCGTAAACATGGATATTACGGTCGCCATGAACATCCCAGAAGATTTAATAATAACAAAAGGGAAATATATGAAAGATATGAACATACATGAAAAGCTGAACATAGTTCAGACATCACTAAAAGTCGAAAAAGGTCATAGAAATGATTTCGGTAAATACAACTATCGCAATCTTGCAGACATTTTTCAAGGTGTAAAACAATTACTCAATGAAACTGGTTGTTATCTTATTGTTTCAGATGAGATTGTAAACATTGGTGGTAGTAACTACATCAAAGCTACAGCAACATTTGGTGATGGTAATGACGAAGTATCAGTTAATGGCTATGCTAGAGAATCTGTATCTAAGAAAGGTATGGATGATAGTCAAATCACAGGTGCTACGTCATCATATGCACGCAAGTATGCGTGTAACGGTTTATTTGCTATTGACGATACTGCAGATGCTGACAGCATGGATAATCGTAATCACATTAGTGAGTTAAGAAAAAACACTAAAGGTGAAGTAAAAACATTATCAGAAGATACTGTAAAGCTAAAACGTTTATCTAACTCAAAATGGTTTAAGAATCATAAAACCAAAACAGGTTTGTCAATAAATGCTGGAGTAGATAAATGGTTAGCAGAAAAAGACAGATCTGATGATGAAGTTGTCGGAAAATATGCACAGTTAAAAGTGTTAGAAGAAACACTTAAAGCTGAATCTACAAACAAAAAAGTAAAGGAGACTAAATGATGGCAGGAGGTATGGAACGAACAGCAACAATTATTAGCGTTGATGTTCAATACGAAGCAAAACAAGACTGGATGAAGTTTGTACCAGACTTGTTCTTGACTGCAAATGTAAGACACGACTGGGAAGACCAGATAACTATATTCGGTAGTTTTAATAAAACAGTACCACTTGATGATCGTAAATCATGGGGTAGTGCTTTTAAGATTGCTGAGTTCTTTGAGTGTGCACTTGGTAAAAGAGGTCTACCAGTACAAGCAGACTATGGTATTCCAGAAGAATGGCTAAGAGATTGTCTTGGTAGGCAAATTAAGATGTGTTCTTATCCTACAAACAAGCTCAAAGATTCAGGTAAACCTTACTGGAATAACTTTGATCGTGTTGCACAAGCTGGTTCAGCAGATGGTATACTTAAAAAGATGGTTATGGACAGTGTAAATAAAGGCTATATCAAGAACTACAGTGATTCAGATGGCAGTGATGAAGACTTTAACTTTGGCGAAAACGTCAAAAAGAAAGAATCAAAGCCTGAAGTACAACTTGACGGAATAGAGCTGTAATAATATGGATAGTAAATGGTACGTAGAGTATGCCATTGCTAATGTTAGTAACCGTAATCAAGTTATAGAAGAACCGCTTTTCAATCAGCTTGTAATGGACAATATCGGCAAAGAGATTTATCGTAGTATGTATTTGTACGGTGAGGATATTGTACCATATATAGAAGAACATAAAACTGTTGTCGGATACGATGGTATACAAGCTGTTGATAAGCTGGTTATCGACATAGACCATGCTAAATCACCTGATAGATTGACTGCAGACCAAATGACAATCAATAATGTTAATGATGTTTTATCTGTTTTGACAGAACTAGGAATTGATAAACAACATTACAATATATGGTTTTCAGGTACTGGTTTTCACATACATCTAGCAAATGTCTACGGATTTAAAGAACAAAAGAGTAAAGATCTTGCTTATCAAGTTCGTAGTACAATGCAGCGTGATTTTGGTACAACCATAGATCATATTTATGACTCAAGAAGACTAATACGTGCAGGTTTTAGTTTTAACAATAAATCAAGAACATACAAAGTACCAGTTACAGAGGAGCAACTGGACAGTATGTCTTATGATGATATTGTTTACTATGCTAAAACTGTACAAAACAAAACAGTCAGAAAGATACATCATGAAATGATTGTTGGTTTGGAACCAATGGATGTAAGTAGAAAGAATACTAATGAAGTACGTAAAGTATTTGAAAATACTAATGCATCCACTACAAGAATCATTACATGTGCACAGCATATATACAATGCTGGGTACGTAGAAAAGAAACGTCACTTACATCTTCAAGCTTTGGTAGCTATCTGGAATAAAAAGCTAGGTATGAATAAACAACAATGTTTACACAATGCTAGAGCATACATGGAACAGATGGATAACCCATTACCAATGGAAGAAGTTAATCGTATCGTAGTAGATCAAATGCGTAGAGAATACAATCATGGTTGTAATCATCCTACGCTTGTGCCTTACTGCGATAATAAATGTTTTAAGTATCGTTACAAAGATTTAGATGATACTGCTGACATTCTTAATGCTGAGAGCATGATTGACAATCTTGCTAAATACTATGAAACAGACTGGGAAGACCGTTCCTTTGATCTTAAGGAAGTATTTCCATTTATGAAAAAGTCTCATTACTTTACGACAGGTCAGCTTGTTACAATTATAGGTGACACTGGTTTAGGTAAAACTGCATTTGTACAATATCTTATATCAAGGATTACAAATATGAAATGTTTATTTATGTCGTTAGAAGTAGATGAGGATACGATTAACAGGCGTTTTGTACAAGCAGGTCTTGGTATGACTAAATACGAAATCGAGCTTGGATTCCAAAATCGAGATACAGAACTTAAAGAAGCTGCTAAGAAATCTGTTGAGCATTTACAACTTACTTGCAAGTCACCAGACATTCAGGATTTACCTAATGTAGTACAAGATTCTGAAGCAAAAATAGTTGTAGTAGACACAATAGACAGAGTACCTGCTAAGTATGTACGTAATGATGATCTTGTAAGACAGGAAACAATAGCTAATGCCTTAAAAGACATGGCTATGGATCTAGATATTATTGTTATCGCAATACATCACATTTCTAAATATTCATCAACAAGGTTGAGCGAAGGTCAGAAACTTGATGTGCATAGCGGTAAAGGTAATTCAGCAATAGAACAGAAATCAGATCAGTATATTGCATTCGAGAACCCTGATATTATTAGAAATCCAAAGTCAAAACTAAGAACAGTATCGTCTTTGAAGGCACGTGACGAATCTATGTTTGAATTAGCATTGCAATTCGACTATGAGACATTCACATTCTCAAAGAGAAACTAATTATAGGGGCACTGATTCCTTTATCTTTGCCCCTATAAACCACATATCGGAGGTTTTATGGCAATAGTAGAAATACATATTAAAGATGATAAAGTACAAAAAATAGAAGGTAACGGAGCCTATGTTTTTGTGCATGATCATGACATAAATGAAACAACTACGATGATATTTAAGCATCAGAAGGAAGAGTATGATAACAGTAAGGATTCTAGACATACTGTCTATGACACTATTAAGCAAGAAGAAGGACACAACAAAATCAGTAACAGGTTACAGGATAATTCTGATAAACATGTTTAGTATAGCAATACAGCAAGAAAAATCAATGAGAAATGCTATAGCGTTTCATATAGGTTTTATGCCATTAAGATTGTTTATAGGATTTAACGTAGCAAATAGGTGGGTATTATGAAAAAAGTATCATTAAACATAGCAACTAATAAAACTAAAAAGCTAATAGAGCATCTGTCTGACTTAGAACATGTTGACAGACAAAGGATGTCGTCAGATGGTAAATACTATTTAGATGAAATATGGAAATTGTTAGGCTTGCCAACATACCATGAAATAGGAGGAATGCACTCACAGGAGGAAGAAGAATGAATAACAATAAAAAAGATTGGATACATTCTGATAATAATATAGGCGACATTATTATAGACATTACACAAGAAGATGCACATTACATTTTAGAAGGTAATGTTTTTGATTGGTGTTATCCGGTATACGGTAAAGACAAAAATGGCACAAAAGTAATTCTTGGAAATGTAAATGTTGCTATAGGTAATATAAACTCAGAGGAAACAGAATGAGTGGCAAAGCACCAAAACAAAAAGGTAACAGAATCGAAAGAGAATGTGTAAACCTTGCTAAAGGTTATGGATTTGTATCCAAACGTGCTTGGGGATCTGATGGTAGATCATTAGGTTGGCATGAAGAAGTAGACATGATTATAGAATGTAATAACATGGAAAACCTTAATCCTATGAAGTTTCAGGTTAAAGGTCGTAAGTCTATAGCTGACTACTTAAAACCATGCGATGAAGTGTTTGGACAAATATTAAAAGAAGATCGTAAAGAAGCGTTAGTTGTATTACGATACAAAGACTTGTTAAACATCTTTAAGATGTTAGCAGGATAATCAATAACAATAACAGAAAGTGATGTTAAGTCATCGTTAAATATTATTGAAATTGGTTGATAAGTGATGTAGTGGTCTGGTTGGCGTTAGACCACTACAAAAATTAAAAAGGGTATATAGTAGGAAATGTAATGAGTGCTAATAAAATAGATAAGATATTAGATGATTTAACTAAAAGGATTACTATTATGAAAGACATGATAAGTAATGCTGACAGTATTGTTGCATTTCATAGTTACGAGGACATTAAGAAAATAAAACAGTTAGTTGATAAAATGGACAAGGAACTACAACATGCTAGAAGACTGGGTGTTTGGGGAACCGACTACTAAAGGATATGACGGTGCTGTTGCTGAAGGCAAACGTACTGATGAAACTATAAAATACTGCAAACTCTGTGATAGTTGTTGGGAAAAAGATAAATATCTAAGCAAACAAGGTAATAACCAAAAAGCTAAAAGAGGTATATATCATCACTACAAAGATTTCCCAAAGTATGGTAAAAAAAAAGAAATATGCCCAAGATGTAAATAACTTAAGTAAACCGATGCAGGGAACAGTAGAGTGTAGAGGGCTAGTGCACAAGCATACCGCCTCGACCTTCCCTGCTGACGTTTAAGGAGAAATAATGCAATACACAAAACCTGATGGATCTAAAACAAATGATATAACAAAAATAAGGGTACATTCAGATGAGTACTTAAACTCATTTAATAATTTGTTAGATCAAATTGTTGTAGATATTATAGAAAACGACAATGGATTTGATGAACTAAAGTTTTATATGCAGAAGTATTATTATGCACATGAAAACTTAGAATCAGATAACTTACCTCTTGATCACTTATATTACGATTATGCAGGATGGGATCATACAGATAGTTATTATAAAATTGGAAAAAAGCAAACATGAAGTTATTAGAACACGAAAAAAATATGGAACACCCAATGTATCGAAAAGGATTTCAATACGTATTTGATCATTATGGTGTTCCTAGATTGCCTTCAGAAGAATTAATTGATCTAAGAGAAACACATAGCAATCTAATAAAGGACTTTAACAAACTAAAACAAAAGTCTTTAAAACAAGATAAAGAACTTCAAAAACGTATTGATGATTTAGAACATAAATTAAAATTAAGTGAAAATACTAAAAAGTCATTACGTAGAGAAAACACTATTAAAAAGAAACAGATTGTTTTATTAGAGTCTACTTTAGAGTATTTGCAATCAAAATGGTACTTAAAACCATTTATTAATATAATGTAGGAGTTATTATGATAGAATACTATTGGGAAACAATCGTGCAGCATAGACACGATATAATGATACCTGTTCTAATTATCTACTTAATCGTAGATAAGTTTATTGATAGGTGGTTCTGGATAAACTGGTTTCGTAAAGAGTTTAAACAATGATTATCATAGATTTAGCAGAAACAGCTATTAACTTTATATTATATGGTATTGGTTTATTTATGTTTGTAATGACAGCTATAATTATAATAGGTGCTTATTACATATCAAAAGATAAGCCATCTTAGAAATGGCTCAATACTTGTTTGGATTGATGTTTCAAAATATTGACGTGAAATTAAAAACAACAAATCATTGAGCCAGAATATTAAACCTGCGTAGGTCTATCCTACGTGGGTTTTTTTTAGGATTCTTCTAGTAGCTCATCTATAAAAGATAATCGTTCTCTTTTTGTTTTTGCTCTTTCAAGTCTATTTAAAAACTTATTGTAGGGTATCCTAAACAGTATTTCTGGAGCACGTTCAAGACCTCTGCCTACTCTGTCATCAGATAATTGCACAGCTTGTCGTATACCTCTACCAAATGGCAACAATGTATACATAGTGTATCCAGTAAAATCATCAAAGTTACCAGTAATTAGTTCACCAAATGCTTCAGGAACTCTAGCAATGGGTGGTTTTAAAACATTTAATGGGCCTAAAGGATCTCCAAAGTATGCTAATTCTTTTTGCTGCTTTGTTCCAAATGTATAATCAGCTAACGCCTGCACCCAATCATATGGTGGTGGTAACGTAGTATCAAATAAACTAAACATAAATGCTGCACCTAATCCATACATCATTATATCAATAAGAAATGTATCTTGAAATCTTTTATACTCTTCTGTATTAGGTCTTAAGCCTTGCATTTTAGCTTGCCTAAAAAACTCTTTACGTATTCGTACACTGTTAAAAGCAAATAACTTAAACCTGTTTAAAACCTTACCAGTTGTTGTAGCCATAAATGGTGGTCTAAAAGCATTTTGATATAAAAACTGTGTCATTTCTATACCTTTCATAGCTTGTTGAAATACATAAGGGTCATTTAGTGTCATTTCCCTACCTTGTTTTCCAAAACCTCTAACAGCTTGTAGTGCATGAGCAATAAATGCATTTTTTCTGTTAATACGTTCAGATGATTTCATAAAAAAACCACCTGCTTCTAGCATTATATCATTTATACCATATCTTTTAAATACATCATTAACACTTTCTTGCTTATCAGTTCTTTTAGATTTTAATGCTACGACTAAATCTCTAGATAAGTTCTTTATATTTACCCCAGCATTCTTTAATCTTGCTGTTACTTCAGGTCTATATTCAAATTCATTTTGTATGTAATTGTCAAAGAATCCGTTTTCTTCAAGCCATTTATCTATGCCTTTTCTATTTTTTACAGGTTTACCATTATTTAAAAATGTAGTGTATTCACCTTTACTATTTTTTAATAGAACAGCTTCAAGTGTTTTATTGTTAAATGAATCAACAAAATTACGTACACCTGCACTTCCTATTGCTAGTGTACCACCTCCAAATATATTAGTAGTAAATGACCCTGTATTAGCAAGTAATGACAATAGCTGATACTTAGCCTCAGATGCTCCTAAATTCCTAATTAAATTATATAAATAAGGCTGCCTAGCAGCAGGATCTTTAGGCAGGTTGTTTACAAATGGTAAACTATCTCTACCGCCAAGTTTACTACGATATAGTTTTTCTAATTGATTGGCAATAACTTGATCAGATGTTGTATAAAATAAGTTCTTTTTATTCAAAGCCAACAAGTCTCTGCCTTGTTCTGTCATCATCTTATCACTAAACTTTGTTTGATAACCCATGCTATACTCTGCATAGTTTCTTACAAAGTCTGCCCATACATCTAAATAATTTTTGTATCTTAATTTATCTGGTATACTTTGACCTTTATACATTTTATTAAAACGAGCAGTTTCATTTTTTGAAGGTTTATAATTTTTCATATTAGACATCAAAGCATCTATATCACTTTGTGCTTTTACCTTCATAAGATTTCTAAAATAACCTTTTATCAATGAGTTTTGATAATCGTCAAATAAATCTCTACCTCGTTTAAATGGAATAGGATCATTTCCACGTTTTTTTAATGAACCCGGTATTGATGTTGAAGAATTTTCAAAAGCAGTTTTATAATCTGCATCAATAGTTATTCTATCGTTCATTTCAAAAAACTCATTATCCATAGTTAGTTCTCTTAGAACTCTATTAGGTATTTTACCTGCATTTCTATTAATCCATTCTACTTGTTCTATTCTTATATTTTTTGGAACATTACGTATGCTATGATGAATATACGTATTATAATCACGTTTACGTCTAGGATAGAATGGACTTTCCTTTCTAGCTAATTCTCTAGCTTCTTTTTTGTTTTTGCTTCCAGCAATAGACTTTTCTAATAGATATTCATACCTATATCGCATAATACCATCAATACCTATTTGTCTTATAATATTGTCACTTTGGTTTTTAGCCATAATGACTTCTTGTTCAAATTTTTCTAGATTAAATCTGCCATTTTTATCATACCTGATATATTTATTAACCACACCATAATTATTATTTACATCTATAGTGTTCCAATTATATTCTTTTCCTGCAGCATTTTTTGTAGGAACCCAAAATTCCCACATGTTTTTATTAAACTCAGTTACAGCTTCATTAAGCTTAATAAACTTTTCTTTATTAATAGATTTATCTAATTGATCTAACGTTTTTCTGCCTTCTCTAAACTCTATAATATTGTCCATATAGATTTTTTCTTTCTTGGTATCTAATTCATTTAACTCTTTCTCAAGATTAAAACGCATGTCTTTTCTACGACCTTCGTATTTATTAATACCAGCTTCAGACATTCTTATATAGTTTGCTATAGACAGTATAGGACTAAGTACATACTGTACATTTTTTTCTTTTAATCCATCTTTTGTTAACACCTTTTGCTTAATGTTAAAGGCTTTAGTTTGAAAATTCATAGCTTCTAGTTTTCTACTAGTAGTAATCGGAGAACTGTAATAATCAATAAGACCTACACCCAAACCCTTCTTAGTCTGTAACTCCCTAAAATAATTGTTTAATGCTTTAACATCTTTCAATGTAATAGTTGTAGCATCTCTAGTAGGCCCTTCTAAGATTCTACTTTCTAAAATAGGACTCGTCATTTGCGTAAACCAATCATTAAAGTTTTCTTTAGATATTGGATGATCTTTTATATACTTACTAAACTCATTTACTTCTGCTAAATCTTTTTTAGTAAGTGCTAATCCTTTTAATACACCTGTATTTACTGAAGTATCTAATACTTCATTTATTTCTACATTATTTGACAGCTCACTGTCTTTAAACTTCTTAGACTTTATTGTTATCGGTGGTTTATCACCTAATACATCAAAGTATATCTCATCTAATTTTTTATAAAAGTTTCTCTTTACCTGTATAGGTATTGCTCTAGAAGCATGTATATCTTTACTATAACCAGTTCTAGCAACTTTAGTTGGAGAAGGATTTCTTTGTATAGGACTTAACAACCAATAAGAAAAATAATCCTGAAGTAACCCTTCTTGTAATCCATTAGACTTTTCTATATTAGATAACTTTGTTCTTGTATTCATTATACGACCATCTAAATCATTACTTACTTTATTGTCTCTTACTTTTAATGTATCCTTTATAGCAAATGCTTCTTCTTTTAACTTAGGATAAACATCATCTACTAAGTTTACTTTCTTACCTTTATTTAAAAATGCCTTTTGTATATCACCAAACTGTTTTGTTAATAGCTCAATAGTTGCATACTGTCCTATGTCTTTACCAAAAATATCCAATGCTTTATTAGGATCAGTAGCCATATTCTTTTGATGGTTACTAGTTGTTTCAAACGACAACTCTTTAGCCAGTATATCAAAGTGTTTTTCTAAATACTTAGATGTATTACTTTTTACCAAAAACTGTTTAGGAAACTCTTCATATTGTTGTCTAAGATTATTTATATAGTTGTCTCTAGACTTTCTGTATAATGCTTGTTGAACTTTATTAATACCACCAAACTCTATTGAGTCACCAAATGACTCTTGCAGTTTTCTATATATATCTAAATTAACCTGACCCTTTTTAATAGAATCCATTTGCTGCTTAACTTCATTTAGATTTCTTTTGTACTGAAATATATCTATCGCAGCAGGTTCGCCAGTTTCATATGTTGTAATATTAGGCTTAGTTAGTCTTATAGACTTTTTTATTGCATCTAAATTGCTACCACTAATAAGCATATTAAATTTTGTATATGGATTTTGATTAGGGTTTTGACCTTTTAGTTTTACACTATTTAATGGTTTACCTTTATAAGACACTTCAAACAAAGCATCAAATAATAAATCAGGATCTTTAGTATAATCAGATTTAGTAGGATCTTTACTAGCATCTGCTGACTTGTTAACAATCATAGTTTTTAAATCTAAAGCAAATCTATGAGAAAATTTGTCTTTAGTCTTAACAACTAATCCCTGATATTTATATGTACCACCAATAGAATTAATGTAATCATAGTAGTTTAACATATAATTAGCGTTAGCTAATCCCAGTCCTAAACCATCTTTACCAGTACTTGAATATCTCCCTGCATGTACTCTATGTGCACTAGACATTAAATAAAAAGGATCTAATAGTTCTTCTCCTAGTTCTTTGGATATATTTTTATTACGTACTAATTCATTTAATCTATCTACATAAGGTTTGTCTGTACTCCATCTAGCACGTTCATCTTTGTTCTTTTTATAGTATTCTAATAGATCAGGTTTAAATCCTTGAAATATCTTCATACTATCTGAATCATTATCTCCTCCTCCAAGCATTTCTTTGTCTTTGGGATGTATAAGTGATCCAGCTCCTTTTTGTCCTGTCCATCCACGAAAACGTAATGCACGCACACCACTAACTGAATCAGCAGGTGTACGTATAACAAGGAAAGTAAATGCATCATCATACTGCTTAAGAACTTCTTTGGAAAGTCCATCGGAGTATTCCCTAGTATATTTGTTCCAAAGTTCGCCAAGACTGTATTTCTTGTTCCCAAATACCACAGGCATTTGTTTAACAGTTGTGTCAAGATATACTTCTCCTTCTTCTATGGTTCTATTACCTCTTTTAAACGGATCAAACTCTATATATTGTGTAGCTTCTGGTTCAATAAATCCTTTAAACCAGCTTTTCATTCCTGTTTCTATAAATGGATTAGTAATTCTTCTAGTAAAATACTTACGTAATGTATTATGATAGTTTGTGTTAGCAAATGACAATGTATTTCTAGCTATATATGTATTAGCTACAGCTTTTGCTATTTCATTATTTTGTATATGTAAATCTTTAAAATTACTATCGTTATCGTATTCAATACGTTCAGACATTGGATCATTAAGCTGTCCTTCACGTTCAGCCTTCATTATTCTATCTGCTAAAAATATGGATATATCATCTGGTCTTTGTTTTAATAGCTTTTGCTTCATGAACTCATATGGCATATGTTCTATGTTCATATTTAGTTCATCATACTTTTTTATAAACTCTTTAGAATCTTTAATAGATGTTAATTCATTAGCACCTGTAGTTCCTTTTAATGAAGGTTCAATAACCTGTTCAAACCATAGCTTTGAAAACGTTCTATCTCCTTGTACAAGATTCATATTATTATATGCTTGTAACGCTATAGTTGTACCATTTACATCTTTAGGTAAGTTTTCATAGGTGCTTCTACTTATTTGTACAGCCTCTGTAGGAACCTCAATAGTTCTTATATTATCTGCTGAATAACTTCCTTTTTTAGGATCGTATTTTAAATCAGTAATAAACTGACGATTGTTGTCCATAAGTTTCACAGAAGACTCAAAAAAGATTCTATGTATATTATTATCTCTAGCAAACTTTTCCATAGCAGGTAACATTTCTTGACCATTGGATTTAGTTGCCAGTAAACCATTTTCTGTTCTAAATACAATAACAGGCTTATTAGAACCTGTTACTTTAGGATCTAATCCTATAAATTCTGCTTCTGCTTTTAAAACTTCTGGCAACACCATTTGAGATCCGTCAGTTTTATTTATAGTAGAACCACCTTCAAAAGGTACTTCTGGATCTTTTACAATTAATATTCTTTGAACCTTACCTTCATTACTAAAAGGTACATCTTTAAAACTAGATATATGCATTGGTTCCATTCTGGACAATAATAATTGTATACGTTTATTAAAGTTTACAGGATCAATAGCATAAGGACTATCTTTCTCAATTAACCTATATGCTTGTTCAAATGGTAAATTAGACTGTTCTAATCTATATATTATATTAGATATAAACTTTCTTGGAGCTAACTCTACTGTAGCAGGTGTGTCACCAAATATTTCTTTTTCTCTTGCAACATAGTTATCATACTTATTTTGAAGTTCTGATCTACTTACGTTACCTCTACTTAATACATCCAATACTTCATTTATAGTGTAATTACCATCTCTAAAATTTGCTTTTACTGCAGTTAACTTATCTTTATTTCCACTAAATATATACGAGTCTAATTCACCTAGTTTAGAATTAATTAATCCTAAATCTTTTTTATTCAATGCATACTCTATTTGCTCAACAGGATTTTTAGACTGTTTAAATATTTTAACAGGTATGTTATCCTTGATAACATGAGTTATCATTTGAATATTACCTTTAGGATGTATTATTTGTATTGGCAAAAGTTCAGGAGTTTTTTCACCTATACTTACATTATTAATTCTTTCTTTAGTTATTTCTTTTACAGATATATTATTACCATCAATAGTCATTAAAGGCATTGGTTGAAATACTTTACTAGACTCATGATACCAATTCTTTAGTTTCTTTTCGATATTTTTATTTATAGTAAAGTTTTGCTTTATTTGACTAATAAATTGATTAACGTCTTTATTTATAGACTGACCAGTCTTTACAATTATATCGCCAACTTCTAAGTTTGTTTTGTAGTCTTTGTTAGCCTTTAAAATGTTTCTAGAAATGTTGTTTAAATCTACAATAGGCTTGATAGCAGGATCCATCATGTCTACCATTTCTTGATTGGGTATGCTTTTAGAAAGCACTATAGAATCTTGTACTCGTTCTACATTAGCTTGATATACTTCAGTTGCTTTGTTTCTGTAAAAGTCATTAATGTCTTTTTCAGTATAATTTATATTATTCCTTTTAAAATGAGTTTCAGCATCTTGTCTATAATTACGATTAGGATTCTGATTTTTTAAATAACCAAGAGCTATTCCAGAGCTACCACCTGCTTCATTATTAGATCTTTGGAATCCCATAGGGTGCTCATAGGTAATATAGTCTCTAGCTTCTTTATTAATAGTATTCCAATCACTTGATCTTTCTGGAGTAAAACTTTCTGATGGGTCTCTATTCTTAGATAACCACTTTGATGCTTCTATATCTTTTGCTGGTCTAGCATTGTAACCAAAAAATCCACCTAACAAATAATTATATATCTGCATTTCTGTAGGTTCATTTCTTAATGTAGAAGGTAGTCCTTGAAAGGCACTACCCAATAATCCACGTAATGCTTGATTAGCACTTTCTATTTGTTGGGGTGTTCTACCAGCACTTAACCGATTACCTATAGATGCAAAATTACCTATAGTGCCAAACGCTCCACCTGCTATTGCTCCACCAATAAACCCATCTATAATAGCATCTTCACCTTTCCAAATGTTGCTTAAGGCACTTGCAGTACCTAAACCAATAGCTTCTTCTGCAATAGCTCTACCAGAAGAACCTCTTTTCATAAACTCTAACGTTCTTCCACCCACCTTATCTATTGTAGCATTAAATGCAGTCTTAGCTCCTCTACTAGCTATCATAGGTGCAGCATATCTATCTAAAACACCAATACCTTCTAAGACAGATTCAGTAAACTGGTTACGTGTTTTCTTTCCAGTTACTCTTTGTGCTATTTTAGATAGACCCATTACAGGAGCTTTTAATATACCCGGTGCAAATCCTGCAAGGTGTCCTAACTGTCTAAAGATAGCTTCTCCTGTGTTTCTAGGAGATTCAGGTATTAAATCAAAGGTACTAAACCCTTCTATAAAACCTGCTTGTGCCTGTCTTACAGCTCTATTTAGATTAAACTCACTATTAATACGTTTAAAGTTTATTCCATTATCGTAAGCTAATGCTTCCAGTTGATCTAATTGATCATCTGTAAACATAGTAGGATCTGATCGGTACGCTGTTACTAACTCACGTACTTTATAAGATTCATAAGGAGATGCCATTATCCTATAATAGTACCTACATTACCTATGCCTAAAAATGGATTCATTCTACCCATAGTATTTCTTCCATAATTGATGATACCTCTACCTGCACGTTGTGGTACACCAGAACCTATAATTCCTCTTGCTGCACCATATCCACCTATTAAGCCACCTGCTAACCCAAGTAAAGAACCTGCACCACTAGTAAACTTTTCCATACCTGTTTCACCATAAACAGATTCACCCCTAGAACGTGGTCTTAAAGTATTAGGTATAGCACCTAATACAGCAGTATCAACAAGATCAAACAAACCTTTGCGAATAGATTTATCTTCTCTTTTAAAACTTGCACCCATTTGTTTAGATAGCATAGCTATAAACTCTGCTTCTTCATCTGTGTATCTTTGAGGGTTTCTATTATAATTATCTATTAATTGTAGTACTAACATTGGATCCATTTTATTGTCCTTTTTGTATTAAGTTTTGCATCTGAGCATTAAAAAGTATTTGCTCAGGATTAGTTTCACTGCGTAATAAATAGTCTAAGCCAAAGCTAGGTAAACCACTATAAAAAGAAGGAAGTTTATTTGCTCTATAAACAGGAAACTCAGGAGTTATTTCCCTAAATTCTTCCATATAATCTTCTTCATTTTTAAAAGGATTAAAATCTCCTTCTTCTCTAATATTTGCATATTCTTTCATTTTTCTTTGATAATCAGCAAACTCTTCTTTACTTTGTTTTTCTCTTAATAAACTAGATGCAAAAGCCTTATCAGCTTTACGAGCATTTAAAGCATCTTGTTCTGCTCTAGTTCTAAAAGCAGTAGTGATATCAAATCTTTCTCTACTATCTTTTAATTGATCTCGTTGAAAATCCATTTGAGTTCTGAACTGTCTGTCTTGTTGTTGCATTCTTCTATTAGCCATTACATAATTAAGTAATGTATCTTGTAATGTATTTACTACATCAAAGCCTACTAATGCTGGATCTACTGCCATAATTAACTCCTATTTAATTTTATTGTTTAACCACCAGTACCCGAATAAATCGGTCTATTTACGTTTGGCATATTAGCAAGAGCATACCCTGATCCTGTCCAAAGTAATCTAGTTCCATTTACAAGAATTGAATCTCCTTGATAATCTGTAGGAACTGTAGTAAAGGAAGGAAGAGGTGGCCCAGAAGGTGTAACGGTTAAATCATCATTTTCACCGCTTTGTATTAAGTTGCCTAAAGCTGTAGTTAATGCATCTTGAGTACGAAATTGTTCACCTAAAACATCTGATCTAAAACTTGCTATATTTTGTTGAAGCTGTGCTTGTTGTTGTTGATTAAAGTCTCTAAACCCCTGTGTTAAAGCTGACTGTCTTCTACCAAAACCTTCCCCCATACTATTAACACCAATTCCAGCAGTCATATTTATAAGGTTATTTGTGCCAGCTAATTTTTGTGCAGCCATAGCATTTCCTAATCCAAATCTAGACATAGCTATGTTTTGTTTCATCTGACCCATATTTGGTAAAAATATTCGATCTTCGTCTCTTAATCCATCTACAGTAATATTAGAAAACTCTTCTAAAAATTGTTCAGGTGATTCTGTGCTAACAGGTGGTTCTAAACCTGACGGTGTAACGTTCCAGTCAAAATGATATGGTGAATGTGCCATTAGGGTCTCCCTCTAAAATCTGTTATATAATTAAAAAGTTGATTGTTTTGATTAGGTAGAATGTTATTAGCTAAAGGCCCAGTAAACGAATTAGGAAACTGAGCTAATTCTGCTTGTCTAGAAAAGTTATCAAAAACTTGACCTACAGTAGGATTAGACATTGCAGGTAAATCAGGTTGAGATATCATAGCCTGATCAAATAAATTAGTTGGTTGTGGTTTTGCTGTAGTTATTGCAGGAGCAGTGGTAGTAGTAAGTGAAGGATTAACTCTAGGAGCTACACTAGGTGCAGGCAATTGACTAGCATTAATCCTTGCTGAACCACCCATACTTGCAGGTTGATATGCTTGTGCACCAGCTATATTAGCTTTAGGAATATCCACTACATTACCTGATGCATCTACAACAGTGCCTTCTGCCATTGTAGGTTTATTTAACGCTCCACCACCATAAGCAAATGCTGCTGCTTTAATACCTGTTTGTAAAGCACTTGATAGTATTCTATTATTTAGAGAGTCTTGAAAATCATTTATTCCTCTTCTGTATCTATCTTTTATGTCTTGACCAAATTCTCTTTCTTCACCTGTTACAGCACTTCTATTCATTCCTAAATCAACAGCATCAGATCGCTTGCCATCTCCTAATTCTAATCCTACTCTAGAACCTGCAAGTGACCCTGCTGTAGCACCTAGCCCTGTTAAACCAGCAGTAGCAGCTAAGCTTAAACCACCAGTTATAGGAGCTAGTGCTGCACCTAACATTGTTCCACCAATGCCTCCTAAAAATCCGCCTAAACCACTTCCAACAGAACTGAAAAGACCACCTTTTCTTTGTCTAGCTTCTTCTTCTTCTAAACGATTCTCAAGATTTCTTTGAGTTTCTCTCATTTGTTGTGTTAAAAATAAATTTTCTATTGACATAACTACCTCTTATCCTGCTTTAACCATATCTGATCGCCATAGCTGACCACGTTCTTTTCTATACCTAGAAAGCTTTCCATCTTTAGTAAAGAACAATACTTCTTCACCTTCTCTCATAGACTGTATAGATGGTTGTGAGTTTACTACACGTATCTTATCTTGTTTTTTATTGTTAATAAATCTTGATACTCTATCCATTATGAACCTTTCTTATGAATGATTCTGTACTCTATTCCAATATCATTAATATACACTTTAGCACTTGTTGATGTACTATCTAATTTTACTGATAGTTTATTACATACAACTGGTGCTGACGGAGTAAGTTTTACTTTTGCCCAATTGCTTGTAGCAGATGCAACTGTACCACTTAAAGGTGTACTAGTACCATCTTCTTCTAATAGAGAAAACTTACCTGTTAATACCTGATCTGATTTGTAAGTAACATGTATTGCATATACTTTTTTAACTTGATGCACACTACCAAAATCAAATGCCTTTGTTGTTAGTTTGCTAACTGCTGCAACTACCTGTCTATTAAACTGATAAACATCTACATTGTTTCCAGTATCTGCAGCAAGAAGTGTGTTATTACTATCTGTATCTACAGAGTTTGTTACTCCATCATTAGCAACATTTACAAAGTTTTTAATTAAAGTAAAGTTGCCTTTACGTAAATCAACCATATAAGCATCGCCATTATTGCTCATGTTCTTTATAACAAATGCCATAGACTCTTGTTCATCATATATAATACTAGAAAGGTTTGTTACATGAGCTTCCCATACAGTGTCACTTATTTTGTTATCTTTTAGATTAACTATTGTTTGACCATTGTACATATGAAGTCCTTGCTTGTTTACCCATATAACTCCATATTGTGTTTTCTTTACAGCCTCTGGATGCAATACACCTTGATACTGTTTACTGTCTTCTAGAAACCAATTACGATCATCTCCTGATATATTAATTATATCTAAACTTTTATTTTTATATGCTAACAACCTATCTGCATATGCTTCTAACGCTACGTACACATCTGCATCTGCTTTAGCAGCTTCTATAAAATTATGATACGGAAACGTATCAAAACGATTAGGCATCGAATACATAATCCTATCAGGAAAAGACTTTAATATTGAATTATCAAAAGAGTTTGCTTTGTCTATACCTGTATCTTCATCTGCCATAGTTACATTGCATACAAAAACTCTGTTGTTTGCAACAACTGCATCTTTAAAATGTTCACCTGCTTCGCCTATATAATTACTATATATACTTGATGAAAAACCATTTAACACTTCATACGTAAGTAAACCAAACTCAGATATTATAAAGTCACCTGACCCTGTAGCAGTAGGACAATTGTATTGATTGCTTCCTGCATCATGCCATTTAGTATAATCATCAGATAATTTTGTTCTACACCCTTTAGTTAAATGTATGTCTAATACCATAATAAATTCATCATCACTATCTACAGGTCTTGCATATATCCTACCACCTGTTACTCTTCTTCCTTCAGTAAAAGGTGCTTTAACAGTAATGTTTATTGCTAATTGTTTTAAATCATTATCTCCTGTATTATGTGTAGTAGAATATTTTGTTAGTAATGATTCTTGATTACCATCATATATAAATGATGATGCAAATTCATACTCATATGTATCACTACTTCCATCTGGGTCTACTTTAGTTCCTTTAGGTATAGCTCCATCTTGTTGTACAGTAGTTACCTTTAGTCTAAAACCTGCATCTGCTGATGGATAACTAGTGTTATTACCTATAGCATTAGTATTAGCAGCTATAGCAGAACTAAGAGTAGTTTCTGTTGGTCTACTTAATTTATTATTTCTTGCAAAATACCCTGTAATTGATTGAGTATCAGATGTTTTTGTATTAGATAAATCTCTAAAATGTTCTTTTTGTATAAAACCATACCATTGAATAGTGCTGTCATTTTTATCTGCAGTGTCTATAGAACGTATATTGTCTCCACCTTTTATAAATAACATTTTAGAATTAGTACCACTAGCACTATTTCTTAATGTTATCGCATTAGTTTGCCAAGCACTAGCATCTGTAGAAAACACATCTACTTTATGTACAGAAGGATGTGCTAAGAATATTAAGTTGTCACCCATTTTGTGACCTGTAATAGTAGCTCCCCAAAATGTTTGGTTATTATTATTAGGAGGTTCTCCGGGGGTTATTCTTATTTTTCTATTTAATATTAAATTATTACCATTGTGTTCTACAACAGTATACAAACCTTGTCCTTGTTGTGTCATAACAGCACCAGTAAAACTAACACCTACTATTTTTATAATAGTTCCTATTGAAAAACTGGTTGTTAGATTTACTTGTGAACCACTAGCATAATGCATTAACTCTTTATACTCTCCACCTGTATTATGCTTTAATCCAACAAAACCATTAGGAGTTCCAGTTACAGAACCATCTGTAATGTTTACTACACCTTGTATGTTAGTTGTTACTGCAATAGTTTGAGCATCTCTAACTCTATCTGTTTCAAAGTAACCAAGACCATATCCGGGTTCTACTGTTTGTATATTTGAGCTTTGATATGCAGTAACCTTATTAGCAGTTTGATTCATACTGTAAGATGGTTGCACACCTCCATAGATATTGAACATAACATTTTCAGCTACACCTACTTCATTGTTTGCAATATCAGCTATATCTCTTTCCACATTAAGACCGCCACTAAAATCATTTAATTGTAAAATTCGTTTAGGCATTAAACTGTTCTCCCCATAGCGTACATTGACCTTTTACAATTTCTATCTGTTCTATCTGAAAGTTACCTTTTGGTCTATCAAAGAATGTTACAATACCAAAACAATGATTCCAGTTATGCAATCTACCTTTTAACCATTTGTTTTTACCCGGTGACATATCTTTTAAACAACCCATAGACCATGCTGCAATTGTACCAGAATCTAATTTAGTTAAACTATGCCTCTGAATATCGTGAGTATGTCCATAGACTATGTTTGATCCATAAGCTTCTAGATGTTTTTTAGCATGGTATGTTGTAGCGTAAGCTCCATGTATAAAGTTTACTTTACCCAACTTTAAAGGTTTATTATATGCATAATATTTATAACCACGTTCTTTCCATTTACATGCATCTCTAAATCTGTAACCTTTTAAGTATGGATGTTTATCAACAAAATGATCTAGCCATTCATCATGGTTTCCTGCAAGAATGTATCGCTCCTCACACTTTATTTTATCTAAGGATTTGTCAAACATATCTATACCAGCATTAACAGCTTCAATTTCTTTATCTACATCTATAAGCTGATGTTCAAGATTAGGTAACCGCTTACCTTTAAATCTCCATGCAGATACACTATTCCATTCTCCTACGTCACCAAGATTAATAAATATTTCTGGTTTTATGTATTCTATAGCTTGAAGAGTTACATTGACTGCATCTTCGTCATGTATAGGAAAATGTTGATCTGGTATAACTATTGCTCTTTTCATTTAATCCAACAATTCAAAATGTACAAGATCGTCAAACTTATTATCTTTTGTTGTACGTTTACCTTTATACAAAGAACTAGCGTTCCAATCTCCACCCCAACGTATCTTAATGCCCATAGAAGCTGCTGTAGCAAGCACAAAACCACCAAGGTAATGGAAGTCATCCCTAGCATCCCAATCTATCGGATATGGCGAAATATCAACTGCTTTGCCTTGTACATGCTTACCATACTTTGTTTTACTTAGACCTTTAGCAACCAGTTCATTTTGTCTTTCCTGACTCCTAAGACCTTCTATTACAGTAATGTCAAAGTATTTAACAACTTCATTAAGAACATTAACAAGTCTAGCATCAACACCTTGCAATCTTTGTTTACTTCTTCTTCCAAACCTAGGCATTATTATTTCTTCTTCTTTTTTGATTTAACAATCATACGTTGAAGTTTTTTAGGCAATGTCTTTTGCTTTTTAGTAAGCATTGACTTACCTTTCTTTTTAGCCGGTTTCTTTTTCTTTGGTGGTCTACCTTTTTTAGAACCATATGTTCCTTTTCCGTAAGGCATAATTATCTCCTTTTCCTTGGCTTTCTTTTCTTAGCTGTTTTAGCAGCTCGTTTAAAATTTGCTGCAGTTGGTGCACCCTTAGATCCGGGTTTTCTCATTTTTTCACCACTACCAGCTTTGATTCGTTTACGTTTTGCATGTATGTTTGCATACAAGCCTTTCTTTTTCTTTTTTCTTGGCATAGTATTCCTACTTTTTTTTCTTTTTATGTCTATTTGCAAATGCTCTTGCTGCAGCAACAGAACTAAATCCCCACTTTTTTAAAGCTAATGCTTTTCTTGTAGGTCTACCCTTTGAGTCTTTCATAGGGCCTTTCATTCCTGCAAACCTTGCAGCAAAACTTACTCTTCTTGGACTAGTGCCTTTGCTAAGAGGTGGTTTTAAATTACTACCTTGCCTCTTAGCAGATGCTCTACCTTTAGCATTTAATCCACCTTTAGGATTCTTACCTGCTTTTCTTTGCCATGCAGGAGTCTTATAAGACCTTTTAGTAGATTTTCTTTTGGCAGGCATTAGACACCAATCTTTTTTAGAAGAACACCTTTAATTACTTTCCAAAGTGCTTCTAATATTTTTTGTTCTGTTTTTTCTGATATGATGGGTATATCTACTGCTTTATTTATTTCAGCAATAACCTCTGCACCATTTTCATCTGACAACAGATCATCTGCTATTAACTTTGCTAACATTACACTATCCTCATTATTACGTTTACGATTATTGGTATACTAACTACAGCTACTGCACCAACTGTTTGTAACTTGGCTATAGAAGTTTCGTGGTTAGCTACCTTTCCATTTAACTTTTCTAAATGCTTTTCAATTCTATGTAAAGTATTAAATATGGTTCGTTGCCTTTCGTTAAACTTTACCATCATTGCCAATATATCTTTATCGTGTGCCATTAATGTTTTCCATTTATTCTACTAAGTGAGCCTTCTATTCTAGACACTTGATTATCTAAATCATTTATTTCTTTAGTAAGTCCGTCAAACTTCCTATCGAGTTTGTCGTCAGACTGGTTCCATCTTGCAATTAATTTAATAACCATACCTTCCATATTTTCAAGAGTTTCAGATTGACCTTTGTTTTCTACTTTAAGATTTTCTAAAGCTTCTTGTTGAGCTTCAGACTTTTTACTTAAAGACATAACTAAATAAACGAACATAACGCCTACTACGCCTATCATTCCTGCTTCACCATATACTGCCATAAAATCCATAATTATTTCCGTTTCTTTTTACCCCAACTAAAAGGGTTAAGATTCAATTCCTTTTCATAGAATGAAAGCTTACTTTCCAATTCGGCCCGTTTTCGTTCTTCTTCGATGCTGTGTTTATCAAGTAAACTCCTAATCGTGCTATCAGCTTCCACCAGTTTATTTTCCAATGTCTTAATCCTACCTTCAATCTGTAAATAACCATATACCAAAGCTGCAACCAAAACGAGACCTTGGGCAAGCCATTTAAGATTAATAGAAACAATGGCATTATCATCAAGAATGGTAGTGCGATAGCTTCTGGCGGTATTTGGTTTTTCACTCATCTACTCTTTTTACTATTTCAAATTTTTGATGTAACCAACACCAATTAGATGATTCATATAAATTTCCATGATAATAATGAATTACTGAATCTTTATCCATTATTTCTATAAATACACTAGGATTACTTGTGTCGGCAGGGGTGAGTTCATACCCACCCACTGACCAACCACCACTACAACTAATGTTAGCTAGATTCAACAGCATCATCACTCTTGCCATTCTCTAACTCCGCTTCTAACTTTTTCATAAAATGTTCACGACCACCTTGCAATTGGTCAAGATTAAACTTGCTACTTGCAAGTTTTCTATCTAAATCCCATACATGGTTTACTAACATTACTTGAGGTTCCGTTAGGTCATCTACTTTGTATTCCACATCGTTAATGACAACTACCTGACTTTCTTTTTCTTTTTTATCTGGCATTATGTTATCCTTTTATTTAAGTGCTTTAATATCTGCTTTCAAGGCTTCCCAACCTTCTTTTTGTGCAGTTAATTCAGCAATCTGATTATCTATGTCAGCAACAGCATTATCACAAACACCTTCAGATACTACTTCTTTATAATCTTCAAGTGCTTTACCTGTTTCTGGGTCATAGCGTTTCTTACTTAATTGAATGAGCTCTCTAGATTCTTCAGCTTTCGCTTCACGAACTACAACGCCCTTTTCGTCTTTTACTTCTGATACTGCAGGAGAAACCACTTCTTTGGTTTTTCCAACAGACCACTTTTTGTCTTTCTTTTTTTGTGCATAACCTTTCATGGTTTTACTCCTATATTGTATTGTTATCCATTTCCCATACGCTAGTAATAAAAAAGTCAGTGCTTCCACCTATATCACTACCGAATTTGAGTTTTATTGAACCCATTTGCCCTTTTGTTAAATTAGGTGGGTTACTAAAATTTGCCTCTGTAAATATTTGATTTCTGCCACTACTAGCAGCGTTAACTGATTTACTAGCACTTGCCACTGTAGTGTTTGTAATGCTACCATCTGGTTTACTAATTAAAGTAGCAGTAAGAGTATGAGAGCCAAGGTTTGAAATAGTTTCAATTCTTACATATAATTTCACTAATGTCATATTCATTGGCACAACAAATGAGGTAGAACTAAAATCATTTCCTGTTGTTTCAGCACTACTATTCCAAGGTATAAAATGTCCTGATGTTCCCATGTCATCTGTAAAACTGTGAATAAATGTTGCATAGGTTGGTGCAAGAAGTACACCACTAGATATAATGCTACCCTGTACATCAAGTGCTTGTGTAGGATTGTCTTTACCAATACTAACATTACCACCATCTTTTACTATTTCCAGATTGTCTCCTACCCTAGTTAGCGTAGCCTCATTGCTTGTATCTGGGTCAATTAATCTAACAGTAGCGTGAGTAGTTGTACTTTCTATTGTAGTAAGCACATTATCAGAACTAGAAACATGAAGTGTTTTATCAGGCTGAGTTGTCCCTATACCAACATTCCCTCCACTTGCAACCATTAAATCATAACCACCACTTCTTGAAATCCATAGTGGGTCATTAGGTTGAGAACCTGCTATCCCTATACTAGCAGTAGAACTAGACCTTTGTATTAATAAGTGCTTTGAGTTTTTACTTGCTACTACATCATTAAGTCTAAGTGTAGAACCATTTTCTGTAGCAGGGCCAGTAATATCTAGTTTATATGAAGGACTTGTTGTACCAATACCGACCTTACCATCGCTAGTTACAAACATTCCAGTGCCTGTACCTGTATAAACTCCAAGAGAAAACTCACCTGCAGTTGTATTAGCAGTTGTATCTATTTGCAATCCATAAGCATTCGTAGCTCCTGTATTTTTAAACTTTGCTAACCAAGCACTGCTATATGCACCTTCTACATGTAGAAGGTGTGCAGGACTTGTTGTTCCAACTCCAATATTCCCGTCACCCCTAACTACCATTTTTGTTGAACCTGCTAACTGAAAGTTGATTAATGCATTTGAATTAGTCCAATCATTGTTTATATATAAATTTGTATTCCCTGCATTATCGTATTTTATTTCTGCATATTCGTTAGCATTTTGATTACTATCTGTTAATCTTATACCAGTTGAACCATGAAGATGAAATTGAGAATCAGGACTTTTTGTACCTATAGCAACATTTCCACCCATAAAATGACTGTCTCCATCTGCTCGTAATACAACCATATCACTTGTAGATGCACTGCCTAATTCAAAAACAGCATCATCGCCACTATCGGCTAAAATTCTAAAACCTTGACCGCCATCTGATTGCTGACCTAAAATCCAGTCTCCACCAGTTAAAGATGTCTTAATAGTCAACATATGACTTGAATCTGGTGCACCTGTTCCTATGCCAATGTTTCCAGCATTATTAATAACTAAAGGTGCAGTAGTGCCACTATCTACCTCACCGTTAGTAGTCAAGCTAGGCTCGGTACTTGCAGTACTAGATTTTAATATTGCGAAACTATGTGCTTTATAACCATTAGTTAATGCCCAACCTCTTGAACTGGCTGTAAAGTTAGTTGTAGGTGCATTAAATGTTAGCCAACCGTAATTACCGTACCTTTGACCATTTGAAGATAAAACTCCAAATCCACCAAGTTCTGTAGTTGTTTGTTGACCAACTGCATCCCTCCCTAAAAAAACACCATAAGTACCTATAGATGCCATAGCTACTTCTGATGCACCGCTATTAAATTCTATTCTACCACCTGCAGTGTTTTCTGTAATAGCATCCATAGTAATAGATGCAGTCAATCCAGAGTTTTGATAGAATCTCCAATAAGCAACATCAGGGTCTCCTTCTGCCCATCCAAACCTCATGTGGTCACCTGAGCTACCACTCATGTACATTACTGGACTTCCATTTGTCAATGACAAATTGTTTGTAAGGCTAACGTTACCAGAAGAATCAATTTTTAAAGCATCTATACCACTTTGACTACTAAGCCTTAATTGACCTCTATTGGATAATAAATGACCATCAGTTCCATCGTGAAGCATTTTAACATAATCAGCAGTATCTGAACTATGTTGAGCTTTTATAGTGCCTACAACGTGTAATTTTTCAGATGGATTAGTTGTTCCTATTCCTAACCCAATGTGTTTTTTAAATCGCATAACTTCACTAGTAGTTCCGTCTGCTTTTGTATAAAAAGACATAAAAGAACTAGTTGCACCAACAGAAGTATAATCTTCATCTTTGCCAACTCTAATAACTCCTGAATCAGCTTGACCAGACAAACCAAATAACATTTGTACTGCTTCGTTGGTACTGCTTGATGCTGCAGCTTGATTATTGGATATTGTCAATGCACCAGTAACACCATCAGTATTCTTATTTATTGCTACAGTACCATCAGCCTTAACTGACATAGAAGGCTCTTGACCATTTTCTATAATAAATTCAATAGGGCCTACACTTTCAGAACCATTACTATCAGATACTATTTGAAATGCATTTCCATCTGACTGCTTTAAAATAAGCATACCTCTAGCAAAATTAGTTGTATCTGTTTCGTAATCGTGACCCCATAGTTCTAGAAAAGTATCTTGGTCACTTGTATGTGGCATTAGTCTCATTGCCATAACTTGACCATCGCTCATAGGTCTTAAATGAGCATAGCTTTGTGCTTGACCAGTCTTGCCAAGTGTAAAACCTTTAGTACCACCAACAATTTTAAGTCTTGTTTTATTAGTATTACTGGCGTGTTTTACTTCTAATAATTCTGAAGGACTTGTAGTCCCTATGCCGACCTTACCATCACTGGTAATAATCATTTTTTCACTAAGAGTAGCTTCTGTTTCTAATCTACTTGCAAATACTATATTACCACCGACATAACTAGAAACACCTGAAACTTGACCATAAATACCAGCAATTGCGTAATCTGTATCTAAATTAGATGCAGATGTAAATGTTATTCCAAATTTATCGTTAAGACCATAATCTGATTGAACTCCTGTGTGTTTTGATATATTTAATCCCTTATTTGGATTTGTATTAGGAAACCCACTTGAGCCATCAAAATCTCCTCTAATCTGCAATTTTGTATCAGGAATATTTGTACCAATACCAACTTTACCGTTGTTCAAAATAGTCATTCTAGCACTATCAGCGGTAGTAAGTGTAATAGATGCATCAGTGGCTGTATTGCCACCTTGTAATTCTATTTTAGATTTAAAACCAGTAGACCCAGTTCCTGCTTGAAATGTTAAGTTTCCAACTCCTGCAGTGTTTTCTACATTAATTGTATATGGATAAGTAGCATTGTAATTAATAAAAGCATTTGAGCCTAAGTTATAACTGCCATCTACTTCTAATTTTTTTGAAGGACTTGTTGTACCTATACCAACTCGTTGGCTTGAGTCTATGGTGAGTGCAGAACCAGCATCATTAGTAACAAGGTGCATACTGTTATCATCATGATTATATCTTATGTGGCCTCTTGACTCGTCACCACCACTTGTGCCATCTGCAAAAAATATCCTACCATCACTGCTTGTGCCAGATACA
>TARA_R100000805_G_scaffold16850_1_pt1 | contig 27585 bp, 27 predicted proteins | sample TARA_R100000805 | Tara Oceans TARA_R100000805 (sample SAMEA2622832) | marine metagenome | biome: marine biome (ENVO:00000447); feature: surface water layer (ENVO:00002042); material: "saline water (ENVO:00002010), including plankton (ENVO:xxxxxxxx)" | depth 5 m
CAGCCCGAAAAAATAGAAAAATTAAAAGAGGCTGAGAATGAGTTTGCAGATCAAATTCGAGCGATGGAGATCGACCTCGAATCTTACAAAACACAAACGGCTGATATACAAGACGCAAGAGATAAGTTTGCTCACGATCCTACGCCACGCATTATCGCAGTGCTTTCGATGCTTGGTTTTCTTGGTTATATCTTTCTCGTTACCATTAAGGGCGATACGATGGACGATGCTATTGTTAACCTCGTGCTGGGTTATCTGGGGGGTCTTGTTACTGGGGTTACCAGTTTCTATTTCGGAAGCAGCCACAATGGAAATAAGTAATATGGACAAGTTAGTAGAACAACTTAAAAGACATGAAGGCGTAAAAACCAGAGCCTATCAAGATTCTCTTGGTATTTGGCATATTGGTGCTGGCAGAAACATCCATCCTGATGGGCCACATCAAGGCATGGGTCTAAGTCAAGATGAAATAGATTTCATGTTATCCAACGACATAGTTCGCACCATCAAGGAGTTAAGCGAGGAATACGCTTGGTTTAACGACTTGGAAGATGGAGCAAGGCGTGATGGCATTATTAATATGCACTTTAATCTTGGCAGAGTGCGCTTTGCTAAGTTTAAGAAAGCGATTGCTCACATGGAGGCTGGTAACCACGAGCTTGCAAGCGCAGAATTTTTGGACAGTTTGTGGGCGAAGCAGGTCAAGGGACGTAGCTTAGAGGTGACAGATATGATCAAGACGAATACTTATGTCTGATGATCCTTATCTGTTTAAATGTACCGTTAAGAAAATAATAGACGGGGACACTATAGATGTTACAGACGTTAATCTTGGTTTTGGTATCGTTCTGCGGGGTACTGATCGCGGTGCTATGCGTATACGCCTTTACGGGATTGATACTGAGGAGTCTCGCACTAGAGATGTGGAGGAAAAGAAATTTGGACTCGCAGCTAAATCTTTTGTCCAAAAATTCGCTCCAGTCGGAACAGAGGTCATCCTTAATACGAAAGAGAAAGGGAAGTATGGGCGCTGGTTAGGAGACATTAAGGTTGGAAACAAATGGTTGTGTAAAGAGTTAGTTAAACACCACCATGCAGTCGAATATTATGGACAGAGCAAAGCAGATATACATGAAGCTCATATCCTTAACAGGTCAAGGGTAATATTAGATGTTAGTTAAGTTTGATTTTAAACCCGGAATAAATCGAGAAGGAACTCAGCTAACGGCTGGGACTGGTTGGTATGACGGGGATAAAATTAGATTTCGTAAAGGTCGAGCTGAGCAGATAGGTGGATGGCAGAAGTATTCTACTAATACCTTTCTTGGAATATGTCGTTCTTTGCTGGACTGGGTGGCGGCTGCTTCTATTGAATACCTTGGTGTAGGTACTAATTTAAAGTTTTATGTCAATCAAGGTGATGCTTACTTTGATGTTACTCCGATTAGAGAAACCACATTAGCTGGTGCTGTTACTTTCTCTGCTGTTAACGGTTCTTCAACTATTACTGTCGCGGATGTAAATCATGGAGCGATTGCTAACGATTTTGTTACTTTTAGTGGTGCTGTTACTCTGGGTGGAAATATTACGGCTGCTGTTCTGAATCAAGAGTATCAGATAGCCACGATTGTAGATGGTAATACTTACACCATAGAGGCGAAAGACACAGCGGGAGCTACTGTTACTGCTAACGCATCAGATACAGGCAACGGTGGCGCTGCTGTTGTTGGTGCTTATCAAATTAATACAGGATTAAATACCTATGTTGCCTCTTCTGGATTTGGGGCAGGCACATGGGGTGCTGGAGGCTGGGGTGGTTCTACAGCAATTACCGCAGGAAATCAGCTTAGACTTTATTCGCAAGATACATTTGAAGATAACTTGTTATTTAATGTTCGTGGCGGAGGTGTCTACTACTGGATTGAATCAACAGGAACTGGCACACGAGCTGTAGCTTTGCCTGATGTCGCTGGTGCATTAGAAGCTCCTGTGGTTGCTTTGCAGGTTATGGTTTCGGAAACAGACGCTCATACCATTTGTTTTGGCTGTAATGAACAGGGACAAACTACCATTAATCCGTTACATATTAGGTGGTCTGATCAAAGAAATCCGGTTGATTGGAAGCAAACATCACTTAACTCATCAAGAAGTGTTACGTTGTCTTCAGGGTCTTTTATTGTAGGAGCAATCAAAACTCGACAGGAAATACTAGTATTCACAGACAACAGTATTCACACGATGCGTTTTTCTGGAAAACCTTTTATTTATCAGTTTGATGTTATCAACGAAGGTCTGTCTATGATTTCGCCAAACGCAGCTACGAATGCTGGCGATATGGTCTTCTTTATGGATAGAGGTGGTTTCTATTTCTACAACGGATCAATTCAAAGACTTACCTGCACAGTTTTGGATTATGTGTTTAGCAATCTAAACAAAGACCAAGAATATAAAGTCTTTGCTACCACTAGCGTAGACTTCTCTGAGGTGTATTGGTATTACCCTGTAGGAAGCGGGAATACAGAGTGTACGAACTATGTATCTTATAATTACATGGAAGATTCTTGGGCTATAGGAACTTTAACTAGGGCGGCTTGGATACCTGCTAATACTAGGCGTTATCCGATTGCTTCTTCAGCTATTACTTCGTCAGACAATAACTATCTGTACAATCATGAAAACGGGTATGATGCTGATGGTTCTGCGATGAATGCTTATATTGAGTCTGGCGGGGTAGAAATTGGCGATGGCGAACAGTTTATGTTTGTCAATCGGCTAATACCTGACTTTGAGTTTCGAGGAACGACTGCTAGTGCGTCTATGAATTTAACAATGAAAGGTAAGGATTTTCCTTTAAACTCCTCGTCTACACTAGCCACGGCTAATGTAACTGAAAACAGCAATCAGTCTTTTATTCGAGCGAGAACCAGAGAATCTATTATTCGGGTAGAAAGTTCTGGTACAGGGTACGGCTGGACGCTAGGACAACTAAGGTTTGATGTAAGACCTGACGGGAGAAGGTAATGGCTCAAAGAATAAATTTAGTTGTATTGCCCACAGCTAATCCTGAGTATGATTTTCAAAATGAATTAACTATGCGTAGAGCTATAGAACGATCTTTCGCTACTACACAAGATGATTTTGACAAAGTAGAAAACAAAGTGGGCAAGGTAGAATCCTTAGCTCTTAAGCGTTATCAGTTTCTATTGATGGGAGCCAAAGGTAATGGCTGATGCAATCAAGGTACTTGGTCAGCTATCTCCGTCTGCTACTACAACAGAAACTCTTTACACTGTTCCTGATCTTGCTCAAACCACAGTAAGCTCTTTAGTTATTTGTAATAGAAACTCTGGAAACCAAACTTTTAGAGTAAGTATTCATGTAGACGGAGCGGGAGCAGATAACAAGCAATTTTTGTACTACGACAAAGAAGTGCCTGCAAACGATACGATAACGGTTGTTATCGGTATAACTCTTAATCAAACCGATGTAGTTAAAGTTTACGCAAGTAACTCAGACTTGAGCTTTAACATATTCGGAGTAGAAACCACTGATTAGGTATAAGTATGAATATAGCACCTAAACCACCATTAGCTAGACAAGGACAACAGCTTGCGACTCATGGTCGCTATGGCGATACAGAGTTAGTTCATATGAACCCCTATGAGGTTCAAGGTCTTGCTGCCATGTCACCCACAGGACAGCTTACCAAGAACCCTGTCACGGGTCAGCCAGAAGCTTTCTTACCTTTTCTTGCTCCACTCATTGGGAGTGCCTTAGGTAAGGCTGCGTTAGGTAAAGCCATTGGTAGTGGATTAGCAGGAGCGGTTGGCTCTGGTCTTGCGACATGGGCGCAAACAGGAGATTTCGAGAAAGGTTTGATTGGTGGTATTACAGGCTTTGGTTTGGGTAAGGTTATGGGTGCAGCAGGAGATGCTGGCGCGATGTCTCGTTTAGGCGAAGGCGTGGCAGAAGGATCGCAAGCTATGGGCGCTGCTGGGACAGCCGGGGGAATGGCTTTTAATCCTCTTGATGCAGTAGGTTCTGGAGGAGAGTTAGCTTCTTCTGGGTTTGCTCAAAATCTCGGAGATATAGGAAGAGGTCTTACTAGCGCCGAAGGTCTAACTTCGGTTGCCAACACCGCGATGAGTCCGGGTGTTCTTCTGCCAGCAGCAGTAGGGCAAGGCACAATGGCTCAGGTAGAAGCTCAGGAAGGCATGGACAAGCTCCGCAAAGAGGCTACAGCAAGAGACAATCGTTACGCACAGAGCTTCAGGGACGTTCTGACAGACTCCCTCGGCATGGCTCGTGGTACTGACCCTAATCCTTACATGGGCAGATACGCCAAAGGCGGTATTGTCGGAATGCAGCGTGGTGGCGATCTGGACATGACTGAAGGCATGACTGACGAAGAGTACAGAGATTATATGACTGGTGCTCAGGCTGACGAATCAATCGCTGGTTACGGATTAGATGCTGATAATCGTTATTTTATAAAACCTAAAGCAGGTACGGGAGCAGAAAGACAGTCTTATCTAAGAGGTGGTTTTAAGCAAAAGCCTCCTACTGATTATCGTCATGGCTTTGAGAAAGAATTTCAGTTTTTTGATTTTATTAAAGACAGACCTGTAGAGCGTTATGCTGATCTGTTTGGAGCTGGAGCAAGTGATTATTTAGCTGGCTTATTAGCTGGTAACACAGGTGATGCCCCAACGACTCCTACTTACAATTTGCGAGATGTAGATCAATCCACCCTTAAAGGCATTCAGTTCTCTGGCGTAGGGCCGGGAGCGGGTCAGGGCGGCGATGTAGTAATGCCTCCTGTGGCTCCTGCTGGTGGTACTGGTGGAGGAATTATAACTACTCCACCTCCGGGTGGAGGAACAGTTACCCCTCCTGCTGGAGGAACGGTTGTGCCTCCGGGTGGCGGAACGCCAGTCAGCGCAGGAATGAAGGCTATTCAAGATTTGGGTATAGAGTTAGATCAAGATTATGATCGAGCTGAAGGAGAAGCTGTTTATGACATCATGCAAGAGTATGGTGTTGGTGATAAAGAAGTGGCTGATTACTTTGGGGTAGATGAACAAGGTGTTGCTGATGCAGCAGACGTTATTGCTCAAAGGTATCAGACCGGAGCTGATCTTGGTTTTGGAGACAAGTTTACAGGCGATTACACCGATGAGGATGTAACTAGGGTTTATAAAAACCTTACCTCTGATGACGGGGTTGGCCTAGCTCAAGCAGCAGATTACTTTAATGTTACTGGTGAGGAGTTACAGGCAAACATTGATGCGATTGCTGCAAGAGATGCTGCTGAAGCATCGAAGGCTCAGGCGGCTGCGGTCTTAGATGGGGTTCCTGTGGAGCAGGTTTACGATCTCATTGAGTCTGGAGATGTAAGTGTAAGTCAGGTAGCAGATTATTTTGGTTACGACTACGAAGACGTTAGAGCAGCTCAGGATGCTATTCGCGCTCAGCGAGAAGCTACAGGCTATGTTCCCCCAGCTCCTGTAATTCCTGATGTTGGAGCGATAGACCCTCAAGCATTAGCTGATCAGCAGGCTGCTGATTTAGCAGGTATGAGTTTAGCTGAGAGAGAACGAGTTGGTTTTGGTCATGGAGGAAGGATGGGTAAAAAACGATTTAAAACTCCTTTAGGCATGGTTGAGATGGCTAACGGGGGTATTGCAGAGTTACCTGCCAATCTTTCTATGACTCAGGAAGTACCTGAAGAGACAGTCATGATGGAATCCGAAACCGTTATCGAAGAGCCTATGCCTGATACTGATTTTCCTGAACTGGTTGAGATGACCATTGAAGCGATCAAAGGAAACATCGAGAATGCAGATGAGATTATTAATCAGTTTATTGATGAGTACGGTGTTGAGGAATTTAGAAACCTAAGAGAGATTGTTCTTCAAGGTATTGTCCCTGATGCCCAGACAGAAGGTATGATTGAAGGAGAGAGTGGCGGAATGGATGACGAGGTCATGGGTATGATTGGAGAAGATCAGCAAGTAGCTGTTTCTCCGGGCGAATATATCGTTGCGGCAGATGTAGTTTCTGGTCTAGGAGATGGTAATTCAGACGCTGGAGCGGTTGTTCTGGATGAGATGATGCAGGGAGTTAGGAATGCTAGGTCTGGAGGAAAACAGCCTAAGCCTCTTAACAAGGCTGCGGTGATGCCAGCATGAGTGTAACTGCGAGAGATTTAGAGCTTCAAAATATTATAATAGCCATCCCTTCTGATGAGATTGCTCCTCTGTGGAGACACGTTAAAGAGATGTTGTATCCAGCAGTCGAGCGTTCTCATGGTCGATGGACTATGCAGACTTTATTGATTGCTTTGAAAGAGGGTAAGCAACAGCTTTGGGTTGTCTTTGAAGAAGGACAGCCTATCAAGGGCGTGGCGACTACTGAGATATTGTCTTACCCGAACAAGAATATGTTAGCGATTCAGTATCTAGGCGGTAATGATTTAGAAACATGGGGAATGTCTTATCTAAAGCGAGTCGAAGAGTTTGCGAAAGCGGCTAAATGCCAAGGTATAGAGGCCACAGGACGAAAGGGTCTGTGGAAATGGTTTAAAGAAGATGACTATAAAGACGCATACACAGTATATGAGAAGGAGATTGACTAATGAGTAAGGGCGGAGGCAGCGCACCACAGAGCACAGTCACTACTCAGGTAGAAAAACTACCTGTTGAGTTAGTTCCTTTTTACAAAGACCTTCTGGGTCGAGGTGTTTATGAATCCTTAACGGGTTATGAGACCTATCCTTTTAGAAGGCTTGCAGAATTTGACCCTTACGAGGCTGGCGCTCAAGAAGCGTATGCAAATATGGCTTTGGCAGGCACTCCTCAGGCTTTAGCTGATGCTCAAAGTGGTATCAGAGAAATAGCAATGGGTAGTCCGTATGAGCGAGCTGTACAAGGCGATGCGATAACTCAACGCCTTGCGGATACTTTTCAACAAGCTGGAGAGACTCCTGATTTTTACGGGCCTGTGGGCGAACAAATGGTAACCGATGAGGTTGTAGAGGCATCTCCGTTAGATGACAACATGGAGGAAGTTATTGCTGAGACAATGTCAGCAAGACCACAAACTTCTTTAGAAATGCAAAGGTATATGAACCCTTTTCAACAGACGTTCATTGACAGACAAAAACGTATGGCTAGAGAAGAGGCTCAGAGGCAACGAAGAGATTTAGGCTTGGATGCTGCTCAGGCAGGTGTGCTTAGTGGTGGTTTTGAAGCCATAGCTAGATCAGAGCAGGAAAGAAACTTAGCTAATCAGCTTCAGGATATTCAAGCTGCGGGTGATATGGCTAACTTTCAACAGGCCAGACGAGCTTATGAGTCTGACCGACAGAACAGAATGGACTTGGCTGATCTTGGTTTAAGAGGGTTTGAAGGAATAGGAAGAGATGTTGATCGAAGAAGGACTGCTGCCTTAGATATGGCAAATCTATCCGGTCAACGTCAGGCTCAGGAGATTGACAGACTGGCTAATCTTGAGTCGGCAGGACAAAGAAGAAGGGCGCTTGCTCAACAAGGTTTGGATATTGGCTATCAGGACTTCTTGCGTCAGCAGGCATTTCCAAGAGAACAGCTTAATCTCTATTCTGGCTTGTTAAGAGGTGTTCCTGTAGGGCCGGGACAATACTCGGCTGTGTATGGTAATCAGCCCACGGCAGGACAACAGATAGCGGGTAGCTTGGTTGGTCTCGCAGGACTTGGAATGGGTGCGCGAGGCGGGTTTGGCAATACTGGTAACTGGGGAGGAAGCGGTTAATGAATATTCTAGAGCAAGAAGACCTTATTAAAGGACTCCCTGATCAGGCTTTATTTCAACAAGCAGAGAATCCCACTGGGGAAGTTCCTCAGTTCTTGGTTATTTCTGAGATACAAAGACGTAATGATATGCGTAAACGGTTTGAGGCATCAGAGCCTCAACCTCAGACTACCGCTGCTGAAAGAATAGTAAGAGAGGGGTTGGGAGCTTTCATGCCTCCTCAGAATTCTTTACCTCCTCCTGCTATGCCTGCTCCACCTTCCACCTCTGTATCCCACTTGGAGGGTTCCTCCCCGTTAATGGGGCAAGGTATGGCAGCAGGAGGTATCCTTAGCTTTAAAGAGGGTGGTGACTTCCCTGATCTAAGCGGTGATGGAAAGCTGACAAAGAAAGATGTGCTTATTGGTAGAGGTGTTATCAATAAGTCAGGTGGTGGTGTTCTTGGTTTTGCTCCGGGCGGTCAATTCGGCAGAAGACAATTATATGAACCATCTCCTCCTTTTAGTTTTTCGCCTCCTAAGTCTGAACGAGACATAATGGTAGAACAAATTCTTAGTGATCCAGCTAACTATGCAGGAATGCCTGAAGTTCTTAGGCGTACTCAAGCTAGAAAACAAGTTGATGAAGCTTTAAGAAGGCGTGGTTTAAGGTCAGAAGATATAGAAGAGATAAGTGTTTCTGAGCAAGAGGAGCCTAATACTCAAGAGATAAGTGTGTCTGAAGCAGATGATAAGGTGCTTCCGCCAGATACACTGGGGGGAGGCGGGAATCCTTTTGGTGATGTCCGATTTGAAGATAATGAAGAATTGGGATTTACATCATCGATAACTGATTTTAATCCTAGCATTTCTATAGGGTCTGGTTTGCCTGTGGAATCAGAAACTGATGAAGGAGATGCTACTTCTGTATTAACTAATCTTTTTGGTGAAGAGGAGCAGGCGTTGCTCACCGAAGCAGAAGGTAGGCTTGGAGACAAAATAACAGTACCTCGCCCTGATTTGGAAAAAACAAACTTGTCTTCTGATTTTGAAGCTCCTGACACTCAGTCTTTGTTGGACAGTATTGAGGCTCAACGCACAGGAATAACAGATAGGTTAGATGCTCGTAGATCAGAATCTCAAGAGTTAATAAACCAGATTAGAGAAGAAGGTAAGCGTGATGCGTTGAGTGCTGCATTGATTCAGCTAGGAGCTGGTATCTCTAGCGGAGATATGGCCTCTGGTTTGAGTCAGGCTGGTAGTGCCATGACTTCAGCTAATGCGCTCGCTAGAGATGCTGCTAGAGCAGAACAAAGAAGCATGAGAGATTATGAAGAAGCTGCTTTAGCGCAGGCTGATCTATTAGGTGTTGAAGGGCAGAGATTTGCATATGAAGAAGCAAAAGATGCTGCGGTAAGGAAGCAAGCTCTTGCTCAGTGGGATGCCGAACATGGTCTTCGACAAGACTCCCTAGCTCTTGAAGCAGAGTTTAAGCAAGCAGGTCTTGATCAAGATTATGATCAGTTTAAATCTGGCTTGGTGATGCAGGTAGCAGACATTGCAGCTAAAGCTAAGAGCGATAACAATACTACTCGTAGAGAGGCAATGAGAACTTTCACCTCTTATATGAATACTATTAGAGATGTGGTTGATGACTTACCTGCATCTATGGACGCTGATAAGAAAATACAAACGGTTAAGGATATGCAGCGTCAGATGATTGATGCATTGAAGGTAGAGCTAGGATCAGATTTCTTTAACGCTTTTGCTAGGGAGGCTCAAGAGGAGGCAGCTTCTGGTTCGGCATCAACTACTGGAGCCAGAGTGTTTAGTTACGAAGACTATAATCCTAATTAGGTTTTTATATGCCTGTTGTTGAAATGCCAAATGGAGACTTAGTAGAGTTTCCAGACGATATGCCTAACGAGGAAATAGGCTCTTTTATTCAGTCTAAATTTCCAGATGCTTTTGCGCCTCAAGAAACTACAGCTCTGGGTCAGGTTGGAGAAACTCTTAAAGCAATCCCTCGTGGCTTTGGCAGAACCTTGCTTACAGCAGCGGAAGGTGCTGGCGAGTTAGCTGATGCAGCTACTAATTTCGTAGGTCTAGAAAACCTAATTGACTCTGGTGATGATAACGCTTTGGTCTCTGCTGCCAGACAAGGGCAGAAAGCCCTTAACGAGTCATGGTTAGGTGTAGATGATGCTTATCAGGATGAGTGGTTTACTAAGTTTGGTGAAGGCTTAGGCTCTATGGCAACTTTCTTTACCCCGACAGCGGCTCTCAGGCTCGCTGGATTGACGGGTAGAGCTACAAAGACTACCGCTGCCTTGGCTTCTGCTACTGGCTCAGGAGAGCAAGCTCAGCGCATAGAGCAGGCTAGAGCTGAGGGACTTGATGTAACTGGAGGTCAGGAAGATACAGCTATTTTGACGGGAGCAATTATTGGTCTCAGCGAGTTAGCTCCAGTAGAACGAATTTTGCGTGGCATCGACCCCGGCAAAGCTACTGACGATGTAAAAACAGTCATCATGAAAAGGCTTTCTAGTGCTTTTGCTTCTGGAGGAATGGAAGCTTTACAAGAAACCTCTGCTTCTTTGCTGCAAGACCTTACTGAAAGAGAAATATATAACCCTGATGTTGACTTCGGACAGGAAGCTTTAGATAGCTTTACCATAGGTGGTGCTGTTGGTTTCACTGCTGATCTTGTTGTGAATGCAATGGCAGGTAGAAGGGGAAGAGATTTTTCTGAAACTCAAAAAACTGATGAGCTTCAGTTTAGAAGAGAGGAAGAAGAAAGAGGCAACCTCCGTAGAAAAGAACTTGAGCCTGCTCCTACTGCCGAAGACATAGACGTACCCCGCATAAGATCAGAGATGAGAGAAAGCGGTGATGCGAACTTGGTAGCTTTGGAGTCTCAATTATCAGATGATCAAATTAGAGAAATAGGGGGTGTAACAACTCCTGTCGTTGAAGAAGAGCTTGATCCTGCCACCATCCCTCCCAAAAGCGATAACATGGCTAACTATGCCAAAGATATTGCTGTTCAAATGGGAAGAAACTTTCCTACTGAGACCTCTTTTAACATCGAACAAATTTCTATTCCTGTTGATGAGACTACTAGCGAGCCAGCCTTTCAGGTTGTAGACAGCGAAGGTAAAGCTTATGGTTCTCCTCGTGCGGAATACGAGCAAGCTGCTGTGTTAGCTGGAACCCTTAACCGAGAGATTGTAGATCAGACTGCAAGAAACTCTACAGAAGAGATAATTGAAGCTACCCCAGAACAATACGATGAGGCTACAACACAGAGCTTAGAGGTTATTGGTAACCGAATTAAGAATCCTCGCGCTAATGAGATTACGGCTGATGCCTTGAATGTGGCAGCCGATACCACGATGGATCAAGGCTTTGAAGAAAACCTGACTGCTGAACAAGCCATGCGTAGGAACATGGGCAGAGTATTTACCGAAGAGGACATGGTCAACAGCCTCACAGCCTCTCAGAGAGTTAATCGCAAGCGTCTAGCTAGAGGTTTGCCTGAGACTAACAAGTTCACCGTCACTGAAGCTAAAGAAGTTTTAGGTAAAGACTTCGGAAAGCTAGGAGACATTGGTGCTGGCGGTATCATTGAGACTCAGAAGTACAGTGTTGGCAAGGATAAAAAAGGTAATCCGATAGTTGTTAGTAGCTTAGGCGAAGTGATTACCAGTAAAAGTGTACAGAAGATTAGAAAGAAAGATGGCAAGCTTTACACGCAAAAGCGTAAGCTTAAGACTGAAAACGATGCTCGAATATTAGCAGACAGACTCAACAGTCGTTATGACCAAGCTGTTGATGAGGTTGTCTTTGAAGACATCAAGGCTGGCAACGCAGAAATAAAAGCTTTGCTAGAACGAAAGAATATCCCTAACGAGTTAGACAGTCCTGCCATTAAGACAATGGCTAAGGCTTTTGTTGGCAAAGAGAATGTCAACGATATGGACACTGGTGAGAAGAAGTTCTTTTACCAGAAGATTCGTAAGCTTCCCGTAGTACCCTCTCCTCTTGCAGAAGGTCTTCCTGATTTTGACCAAGCTTCCACTCTCACTCAAGGCGTTGAGGTCGATGCTGAGCCTTTGGCTTTGCCTGCTCCTGATCGAGAACTTCCTAGTCCTGAGCTTGTTGCTGATATGCAAGAGCGTTTGAACGCTGAACTGAAGAGAAAGAATCTCAGCGATCAGGGAGTTACAGGTCGAATCTTTCAAGAGTTTAGAGACTATGGTATCAACAAAGAGGATCAGCCTGTCTTCACCTCTGAGGTTCTAGAAGAAACAGAGGGTGGGTATCTAAAAGATTTTAATGAGATTGCTGTAGGTGTGCGTCAGGCACTGCAATTTCATGAAGAAAGCACTGGTACGAAGGTGGACATGAACGATGGTGACGCTGTCTTTGCTGTCATCAAAGATGTTTTAAATCATGAAACCGTCCATGCGCTAAGAAGATTAGATTTGTTTACCGCAGAAGAGTACAGAGTTCTTGAGAAAGCGGCTGAGAATACTAAAAGACAAGGTGAGGATATTACCTATCTAGAGGATGCTCAAGATAGGTATTCGGACTTATCACGAACTCAGATCATGGAAGAAGCTGTGGCTGAGCTGGTGCGTCAGAACACTAATCTGGGTGGTAGACCTAGAACAATCATTAATAAGATTAAGGATATTCTAGAAGCGATTGCTCGTTTCATTTCTGGCAGTCCTCCGACAGTGCAACGTATTGTGGCTGGCATAGAGAGTGGAGATATAGGTGCAAGAGCGACTGGTGAGGTTCGCAGCCTAAGAGCTACCAGAGATAGGCTTGATTTGTATGAGTATGAAAACATTGATGATGTGGCTCCAGCAGGCTCTCAGACAGCTCCCAAGATAGGAGATACCTTAGAGGAATTAGAAAGACAGCTACAGCCTATCAAAGAGGTGACGGTTGCTGAGATAGATGAGCAGCCTATTGCTAGGTCTACCAAATCAAACCGTAAGTTTATTCAGGCTTTAGTAGATAAGGGCAATTTAATTTTAGGTGAGGCATCTTACTTTCCTGATGGAAGATTGCAGCATAAGAATCATTTTGCACACCGCAAAGCGGAGAGAGGTATTAGTGACGAACAGATAGAGAAAGCGATGTATTTCGGGAATATGTTTAAAGCATACCCCGATGGAAAGAACAGACCTCCCGGCGTGATATTTAGAGGCGAAGATATCACTGTGGTAGGAGAGATAAGAGGTAGCGAATTAGTCTTAAAGACTGTTTACAGAACTAAACGCTCTCCTGAGCTGAATGAAAAAGAAGAAAATCTTCAGAAAAACCATTGGGCTGGAGATGACGCTATAGCTTACTCAAGAAGAAAAACTATTCCCAAGAAAACTGTTAAAGCCTATAAACTTTTTAGTGCTAAGGCATCCAAGCCTGATGAATACTTTCCTCTGTTTGTCTATACAGACAAGAGTGTTCCTGTTGGTGAATGGGTTGAAGCTAAAGCTGGAAAGCTAAACCCACAAGGTAAAGTTATTGTCGGAACTGAAGCTGAGGCAGCTAAAAAAGCTAAGAAATCCGCCAAATCTAAGGGGGAAAATAAAGAAGGGTTGGCTTATCGTCCCGGTTGGCACGCTGGAGATTATGCTTCTGCTACTCACATTGGAGGAATGTCTGGTGGTAGAGGGCCATCTGCGGAAGAGAGAGCTAAAGGAGCGAAGCCCCAGAGAAAGTTTGGAGGAGAAGTTAATTACCGAAAGGCTGATCAAGTTTGGACTGAGATAGAAATGGCTGATGATGTTGATTGGCAAAGCGAGGCTAATCAACGAGCTAGAATAATGAGTAGCGGTGAGCCTGATGTGCAAACCGCACATATCACTGATCAAATACCTAAAGGTGGTTTTTATAGATACAAAACAAACCCCAATATGACAGGCAACTGGCTTATTGGTGGGGACATGAAAGTTAATCGCGTCTTAACTCCTCAGGAAGTAAAAGAGATAGGCTTAGAAACAAATATGCCAGACCTTCCTTTGTTGCCTGATCTAATAGAGCAAGAAAATCTTAAATGGAAAGACCTCGCTCCTACAGCTAGAAAAGAACTTAAAACATTTTATCCTGAGGTCTATAACAGGATGGCTCCAAAGTCTGAGCAAATAAAACGCCCAGCACCTCGTAAATGGTTTCAGGATAGTTCTATAGCTTATTCTCGTAGAGGAATAACCATCCCTGAAGCATCTAGCACCGCTCCTATACTACCAGTCGGTGAAGTAGAAGCAGAGTTGCAGTCTTTGCTTGATAGGACTGATGGTAATCCTACCTCTCGTCAGTTGTCTAACATCACTGGCGCACCTACACCCAGAACAATTACGAACAAAGCTGGCAAGAAAGTCATTGATAAAAAGCGCGATGGTGAGGTCAAGCCAACATCTCTTGCTGAGCTAAGAGCTATGGCAAGAAGAGGTTTGCAGGAAGGTCAAAATGACCTGCGTTGGTATGATCAGTTTGGTAGTGGCCTGAAGGATATAATCGGTGATGCAAACATCGAAGAAGCTTCAGTAATTTTTGGGATTACCTCTCAACAAAACTCAGCCGAACAAAACCTAGCCGACACTTTGCATATTATGTCAGTGGCAAGACGCATTGATCCTGTGGAAAACACGGCTGCTTTTATCAAAGAGCTGAAGGAGGGAACCAGACCGAACGGACAAAAGGTTAAGATAACTGGTGACCAGATAAATCGTATTGTGCGGATGTATACCGAGGGCTATGCAAACGCAGGTCTTAAGACCAGCACATATATGCAACTTATCCAAGACCGAGCAAGGAATCGTTTTAATCCTTTTAGTGTGCAAGATGTACATATGGCTAGAGCTTTCGGCTTTAGAAGAAAGAACTACAAGGATGGCAATCTGGTTGATGCAGCTATTATTCCGGGTGATCTTCAGTATCGGTATGCTCAATATCTTACAAGCTATCTCGCTCAAGAGTTTGGGGTTACTCCTAATCAAATGCAGGCAGCTTTGTGGTTTGTGGCAAAGGACACCTTGTCTCCCAAGAAAGGAAAGGCAAAGGCAGGGGCTGGAACATGGGTTTCTTCTAGGAGATTTGCTCAGCCAGAGGTAAAGGTTATTGAGCAACAGATAGAAGACGGTGTGTTTGATACGACATCTCCTCTGACACCTGCGTTAGAGAAAGGTGTACGTCCTCGTAATGCACCTAAAGTTAAACAAGACCCTTATACCAATTATCTTCAGATAGATGAGCTTACAGAACTTGCTGCTCAAAGAGCCCCTAGAGTGTTGGCTTCAGCTAACCCCGGTAATGGTAGGGGATATGGTTTTCCTGAGTCTGTTAGTCTCGAAGAGATTGTGGATTTTAATAAGGGTGCTTTAGATGTTATCACTGACCAAGACGGACAAATTCCTTTCATCAGGCAGATGGGAATACCTCACGTTGTGGAATCATCTTTCGGAACTTATGAGGGAATAGAGCCTAACATTCAAATTAGATTGCTAGATGGAACGCTAGAGCAAGCTGACTTTATAGGTAATGTCTTAGGAGATGCGCTCTTACAGGACGCAGTTGTTACCGAGAAGCCTATTTACGATCAAGGTAGTCAGGTGGGTATCGCAGCAACTAAGGCTGATGGCTCTGCTTTCACAGAAGAAGAGGTCATGGCTGTCGCTAACAAAGCTAATCCAGAGAAAGACCCTTACGGATTAAACTTTACGTTGGTTGATAACGGAAGAGCTTTAGCTTTTACAGACGGGAGAACTTTTGATAGAAAAGAGTTTCCTGATTATACCCCTGAAATGTCAGAGGAATTTGCCGATAAGGTGTTGAACGCCTTTGATAATGATGTACAATACGTCTATAGCCAATATACTCAACAAGGCAATTACTATGAAAGTGAAGGATATTCAAGCGCGATTAGAGGCGAAGGGGATACAGAAAGCTTCCCCGGATCATCCGATATACTCAGCACCGTCAACGATACGCTTTATAAACCGTTCTGGGACTACTACACAGCAGAAGCGGAAAGAATCGGCTTTACCCCGCAGAACCTAACTCCTCCATCTCCTCCTATTGCGCCTGAGTCTGTCAGACCGCAAGTAGTACAACCTAGATCAATCCCTCCTGCTGAGGTAGAAGCAGCCGTAGAGAAGAACCTAGAAGCCCTAGAGAACACTACAGGAGGGGCTGTACCTACCTTTAGCGTCAAAGCCTCACCAGAGGCTCAGGCTGTGGCTAGAAAACCAGAGCTTGGAGTTAAGCCTACCAAGGAACAAGACATTGTTTACTCTCGCAGATCGCCTAGAGACCCAGAGGTAAAGGCTGTTGTAGATAAAGTTATTCAGCCTGAGTCTAGGAAGAAGAGTCTGTTTGAAAATATATTTTCTAAAAGCGATGACTACCAAACGCAGTTCTCTAAGTTTCGTCAGGATTACGTTAACAGGTATGAGCCTTTAGAAAAGATGGATAAGATGATGAGGGATACGCTAGGTACTCTAGCTGATTCTTCAGCTCACTTCGCAATGATCATGTCTGACCGCTCTAGCAACTTAACGGCAGCCTCTATTAAACATGGTATTCCTGTTCGTAGGGAGGGAATGTTTAAGACAGAAGATTTTATATATGACGGGAATAAAGTCGATGGTTTGCTCGGTGTGTTCAAGAACCTTATGCCAAGTGAAAATGTATTTAATGAGAATTTACTGGAGGTTTGGCAATCTTACGCGATAGCTAAAAGAGCTAAAGAAATAAACGAGTCTGGCAAACTTAGTCCTGTACCAAAAGGAGAAGAGGATGCTTTCCTAGCTGAGATGGAAGCCATAGCTGATAAGTACATTAACCCAGAGACAAATAAGTCTTATATCAGGGAAGTGTACGATATGTATCAGGCGTACAATAACCAAGTTATCAACCTGATGAGAGACTCAGGACTTATCACTGATCAGGAAGCTAGAAGCTGGGAGCGTAGTTCAACGTATTATCCTTTCTATAGAGACTTTGAGGCTGATCCAAACGCGGAGACTAATCAGGAAACAGGTGATGGAAAGTTAGTTAATGTAGATTCTATTCTCAATGTTGGAATGGAAAACTCTCCTAGCTTTCTTCCTCAGGACAAGATTGGATCACAAAAGCTCAGAAGATTAGAGGGCAGTCGGCTTAAGATAGATGTTCCCCCTCTTGAGGCTGTGGTTAAAAACCTAGATGCCGCTATCAATATGTCGATGAAGAACATTGCCTATCAAAGAGCAATGCGTGATGCTGTCTATCTGGGCTTTGCCTCAAAGATTGAGCCGGGTCGTAAGATGAAAGCTCTGAAGAAGGGAGAAATATCTAACGATATATATATCAGGGAGAATGGCAAGGATGTCAGGTACAAGGTTCACGATCAGTTGCTTTTCTCTGCGCTTCAGCCTATCTCTGACGGGTCTCTGGTAACTCGTATTACAGAAATAACATCCATGCCTGCAAGATTCCTGAGAGAGTCTGTTACTCGCTCTCCGGGTTTTATGTTGGTCAATATGCTTAGGGACACGCTTTCTGCCTTTGTAACCTCAGGGGCAAGCTTTACCCCTATTATAGACACTGCTAAAAACTTTAGGACTGACTTAACTGAATTTGAAAAGTTAGGTGTAGTTACTGGGTACGACAACATTAGTGACCCTAAAGATTTAGCAGCTTATCTCTCAAAGGAGATGAGAAAGAAAAACATTGATACAGGTGCGAGTAAAACTACCAAGGCATGGGAGAATAGTTTAGGAAGGGCATGGGACTTGTTAGGTGCAGGTACTACTAAGTCAGACTTTGCTACTCGTAAAGCAGTTTATGACGATGTACTTGCTAGAACTGGAAGTCAGGCTGAAGCAGCTTATCAAGCGATAGAGGTTTTAAACTTTGGCAGAAGAGGTGGCAACGCTGCTTATCGAATGTTTGCAGCAGCAACACCTTTCCTTAACGCAAGAATACAAGGACTCGATGTTTTATGGAGAACTGGTTTAGGTACTTATTCCTCTCGGAGCGATCTAGGTAAAGCTCAAATACAAAGAAACGCTTTGCTTAGGGCTAGTTATCTTACTGGGCTGACTGCTGCTTACTGGATGCTAATGAGCGATGATGATCAGTATAAAGAAGCATCTGACTATGTCCGTGATAACAACTGGCTTATTCCTAATCCGTTTGGTAATGAGCCAATGAAAATACCCATACCTTTCGAGATAGGATTGTTGTTCAAGACATTCCCTGAAAGGTTACTCGATGCTTCCTTCAAAGAATCCACAGCCCGTGATTTTGCACAGACAGTGGGAAGAGGAACGATAGCTACTCTTGAGATGAACCCGTTCGGAATTCAAATCGCTGCCCCGCTAGTGGAGGTTGGTTTTAACAAGAACTTCTATACTGGCAGACAGATTGTTCCTTATTACATTGATCAGGGAGTAGTCGCAGGTTTGCAGGATAGAGTCACAACCACAAAGTTTGCTGAGTGGTTAGGACAGTCAACAGGAATGAGTCCTTTAAAAATAGATCATGTGATTAACGGCTATGCAGGATCACTAGGTATGGTAGCTATCGATATGGTAGATAACATTCTTAGATCGCCCGCGATTACCGGAGACTTTGCAGCTTCTATGCCCACCTATAATCTGTCAGAGAATCCTGCCTTTAGGAGATTCTTTGCAAGAGCAGAGGGTACTGGTCTTTCAGAAGATTTTTATGAAATGAATCGTTATGTGGGACAAATAGTTCAAACACTGAATAAACTTGAAAAAGAAGGAAGAATTGAAGAGTATCAAAAATTTCTTGTGGGAAGAGAACATTTTCTTGATTTTAGAAAAGACTTCAATGCTATTAGCAATGAGCTTTCTGAGTTGCGTAGAGAGAAGCAAGATATTATTAGAGCTGATATCCATCCTGACAGTAAGCGTGATCAAGTTAACGAGATAGACAGGATCATTAACGAAAGATTGCAGGTAGTGCCACTGTACAAAGAACTGGTGCGCTTGCCTGTGTTTAGAGAAAGCACCTTCAAGGAAGGTGGCCCTTAGGCCACTTAATCTTCCCAAGTACAGGGACTTTTGTATTGATTCATGTATACGACATTTCTTTGCGAAAGGTCTTCGATCATTTTCTCTTCTTTAAAAGGTTTGATATTAAAGAACTCAGAATGCTCAGGATGATATGCGTGGAACAGTCTAGCGTAGAAAGCAATGTAGTTATTGCTTATCTTGAACTCACCACTCTTTGTCACCACTTCGTAATCCCATCTGATTCTATTTACTATAAACCAGTGAGAGTAAGAAGTGAGTCCTGAGTTGATTGCATCGAATGTATACTTCTCGAACAATTCCCAAACGTGTGGATTCTCTTTGTGCCATTGCCACCAGTCATTTTTTCTTTTGTGTAGTCGTTCCCTCAACTGGTTTATCGTTACGTTGTAGTCTGTCATCTTGCAACTCCTTCAACTCTTTGTAATCGTCTATTAACTCTTTAAGCTCTTCGATGTATTCGACAATTTCTTCAATGTCATCCTCATCAAACTCGGCTTGTATCTTTAGTTTCTTCGCCATTGCTTTCCCTTTGCGGAGGGGGGATGTTAAACCCCATCTCCGCTGCCGTCCTTATTAAAGTTTCAATTAAGCTGCTAAATTCCTGCTTAGTTGTGTTGCTACTCCTCTTGTTCGGACGCTTGCGCCATCCAAACTTTGTTTCGACTTCAATGGTTCCAAAGGTTTGAAACAACATCTCGTTATGCATTTCATCTGGAGTCATGCCACAAAACTCAGCAAACTCCCTGCTCCATTTTCTGTAGTAACTTTCCTGAGACCGTGTCCTAGCAACCTTATTACTCAGAGTAACGTATAAGCTGTCCTTATCCTTTAACACTTTTTGCAGCTTAGCAATAGTTTTTGAGTCAAAGTTATGAGCAACTATGCATTCAATCGAGTTAATTAAAAGCTTGCTGTCAGTAGGATTGCTTGACCTCAAGTAGTTATTAAGATGAAAAGTAAACTTGTCATTTGTCATTGAGGATGTCCTGTTCATAGCGTCTTATCAAGGTTTGGATAATGCAATAAAGAAATTGCTCAGACTGGTCTATCTGTCTGAGATACTTCGTTGACATAGAGCTAAACTCGTAGTTGTCAAACTTCTGATGACAAGAGGCACACAGGTCTGCCACACAAAGATCGTGTGGCTTCTCTGCTTTACCCTTACCTAACAAGGTTGCTCTGAGTCCTTGATAATGTGCTGCGACTACAGTGTCATCCTTGACACCACAGTTCACACATCTCTGTCCTTTAGCAGCGTTCAGTAGTTTCTTGCTTCTGATGTTAGCCATGACTAGAAGGGTACATCATCATAAGCATCTACTGGTGGAGGAGGCTCTGAGGGAGGCTCAGGCTCACGTTGAGGCTGCTGCTCTTGTTCGTCTTTTGGCTTGTAGCTGACCGCTTCCACCTCTACACCGAAACTGGTATTGCCGTTATTATCTTGGTTCTCCCACAGGGCTACACCTACTCTTGGCTCTACGCCTTCGGTTCGCAAAGCATTAACTAAATATCTCAGAAACTCATCTGTGACTTGCAACTGCCACTTTCCGCTCTGAGTGTAATCAGGATGATTGTCTGCTTTCTTGTAGTCATTGTGATAAATGTTACCCCTAAGTTTAGGGCCGTATTTTTTACTCTCCATCTTTAGCTTCCTCCTCTTTGGCTTTTTCTGCTAATTGTGTGAATTCTTCTTTCATTTGTTTAAAAATTTCTGGGTATTCTTTCTCTAGCTTATCGATGCCTTGTTTGTTTGCACTCCATATTTCCCTGACCGAATCTGATGTCTTTCTTGTTTTAAAACTTTCTTCTGCCCAACCGAGTAGCATATCTAAGTAAACTTTGGGGTCACCTTCCCAAGGTTGTTCCATCTCAGTTGAACCCATATCATCCTGCTCCTTTTTAGGAGCTGCCTTAGGCTCCGGCTTTTCTTGTGGCGGAGCTGCTTTAGGCTTAGTCTCAGGATCAGGCTTAACCGAATCAACGTCTGGCAAGTCCTCACCAGTAAAAAGCTGTATGCCCAGACCAAACAGTGCTGCACACTTAACGAAGCATCGCTTCTCCGTTTTATTAATCTGTTGTGCGCTAGGATTTCTAACAGCGTTCATCTTGTTGTCCATTACATACAGACGTTCTGTTCTAACTAACCTGTGCTTGGTGACGTTTTTAGTCTCAGGGCAGGTCTCGGCATGAGTGTAAAGGCTCAACCTGCATTGGACAGTCATAGTCCCATCGTCATAAGTAATTGGGTCTAGATACTCCAGTGTAAAATCAGGATAGGTTTGCAACAAAAATTCCCAGACATGAGTCCATGATAAAAAATCAGGCTGAAAGCTATTGCTTACCTTTTTCTTTTCTACCATTGGTTTGATGTCCTGACCTTTAAGATGCATATAAACCTTTTTGTACGCCTCATCTAGTGTCGCCTCTTCCGAAGACACTTCTACTGCTGTAACGTCATTAGAGAAATTTCTATTTTTATAAGCAGTCATATCGTTATCACTCATGGGTTCCTCCCTCTTTTGTTTTGTTTAAGGTATTAATAATTTCATTGGCATCCATCGTAAAAAACAACGCTGTATCCATCGAAGTTTTCTTTGGAGGGAAACCTGCTTGTAAATGTACTTGGTCTCCAGTAATGGAGAACTTAAAGTTATCGACAACTCTAGCTATACCTATACATTTTTCGTAGATAGCTTTGTCATCTGCGGGGTTGTACTTCATTTTGACTCCTTTTTGTATTGATCGCACCACTCGTTTACGCCACACCAATTAGCAGTGCATCTGGTCTTATCGCCTGCTCTGCGTACCAAGGTCAGGTCTGTGCCTTGCATATACTTCTGCGCCTCTGCTAGATCGTCAAAGACTCTCGTAGCTCGCTTCGCAGTTCCTTTGTGTAACGCAAACTTCTCAGGCTTAGCCCATTGCTCCTTCTCACTACAGGCAGGTAACCTGCCACCAGTTAAGTAAGCGTATTCGGCTTCGTCATGTAGAGCGATACGTTCTTCCATGTACCTGTCTTGTTCTTCAGTAGACCAAGGTGGTATATCGATTACCATTATGGGTGCTTTAGGATAATTACCACCGTTACGTTTGAGATCGTTTTCTTTCCAATCTCGTAGCACAGCTATTATCTGTAACTTGTTAACGGCATAGTCGGGGAAGTATCTGTGTTCTTCTTCGAGAGGATCAGGTTCCATCTCGCAGTGACGCAATAGCCATGCGTAAGCATTGAGTTGATTGTGCCATTCTTGCTTCTCGTAAATGACAGACCACACACTGGTGCATTTGTAATCGCTAACAGTAATGGTCTTTGCTTTGTCGTTTACTTCGACAAGATCAATAGCTCCAGAAATTCTCCATCCGCCATCATGAGAAGTGAACCACCGTTGTTCAGAAATGAAATCAGTATCCTCAGCTCCTTTCTCGAACATATTGTGTACAGCAGTTCCTAATACGCTCCAGAGCTTCTGAGAGACATCCTCAGACATTTCTTCGTCATGTTGCCTGCGTAGCACACTGATGCGAGGGGAATCGATTAGCTGCGTTACAGAGCGGTTGCTTTCTCCTCTGTCATAAGAATCATGACTAAGAGACTTCACCACAGGCTCAGGTAAATTATATTTGTTGGTTACTTTCATTTGACTCTGAAAACTCGAAACGAATTTTCTCTCTCGGTGTTTTTCACAACACTAAAAAACTTATCAGTGTTCTGATTGTTTTCTCTTGTAGCTCTGCCACGAAGGGACATTTCATCTCTCTTTGTCCCTAAGTCGTTAACGACAAAGCTGTCACCCCTTTCCATTTTTGCAAAAGGCAGATCATCCCATCTGCGTTGATTAGTAACAGAGCTCGGAACCTCCAAGCCCTTTTCGATTTGATACTTTTCTTCAGACATCATTAGTTCTCCATTGTGATTTATTTCGGCTTTACCTTCTTCAATAAGCCCAATAACATACTGTCCCATCTTACTCATAACGATTCCTCCCAATGCGAGGATAGGGACTGACCCTCAATATGTCAACAAGTCTTGAAGTTTATAAAGGAATAATTTATGGTGAGCCTGCAAGTAAGGCGAACAGTAGAAAGATAGTTATGTTCGGTAAACGTCCTGCAATTATCAAGAGTCAGAAAGCAAGAGACTACGTTAAAAACTTTGAAAAACAATGTCCTAAATTAGATACACTCGTTACAGATGATTTAGTCGTTGAGATAACAATTTTTTATGGCAGTCGCAGACCTGATTTAGATGAAAGTGTGATACTCGATTGTATGCAAGGATTCATCTACAAGAACGACAGACAGGTGAAAAAGAAAATAATTAACTGGGGACTTGATAGGGATAATCCGCGATCAGAAATTAAAGTTTATCTGCTTGAAGAGGATAAAGGTTAAGGATGAAAAAAGAGAAAGATGCATTGAGAGAAGTAATAGTGCATGACACTAAACAGTTTTTAGAAAGGGGAGGACAAATAACAAAAGTACCAAGGGGTCTTGGCAGGGATGTGGTGAAGTTAAAAAGGAGTACAAGTCAGGGTAGAAATAAATTCATTTACGAGGAGAACACGTTTAATTATGACAGCGCATACCATCGCAAGTCATAACGGTTACTTGCGTTTATGTAGAGCGCAAATCTATGCCGCAATAGAAGACTTGCACGATAAGAAGCATAACAAATCAGCCCTTACATTTTTCTTGAGTGACAATTTCAGATTGTGCTGTAAAGCTTGTGGGTTTAATTACAGATCAATCATTGATGTTGTATACGAGATGAGTAAACTAAACACAATTCAAAAGAAAGTTCGGGGTCAACAATTAATTAAAGAATTAAGGGGTCAGAATGTCAGCAGCAGTAGAGGAGGTAGTCGGAAGGCTAACTGAAAGTTGTAGGATTGTGTGTCCATTATGTTCAGAGACACGCAAAAAGAAAAACGATAGAAGCTTAAGTGTCACGGTTAAATCAGACGTTACTCTGTATAACTGTCATCACTGTAACGCAGAGGGAGGGATACAAAGAAAGTCTTATTCTCCACCCATCTCACGCCAACGACAAAAAGTCACTGTGCCTAAAACCACAGACTTATCCTTGATTGGTGAATATCTAGAATCAAGAAATATTAATCCCTTGTTAGCTGAGAAGTATGGCTTGGCATCTGCTCCGAGAATGTTTAGGGAGTTTGGTGAACAGGACGCTATCGGCTTTGTATACGACAGGGATAGTGATGAGAGGGCTGTGAAGTGGCGTAGTCTCAAGAGTAAGGCTTGGACGCAACAAGGAGCAGCTCGCACATTTTATGGGATTGAATTTGTAGAGGATAACCCAGACACGCTAGTCATTTGTGAAGGAGAGATGGATGTACTGGCATTAGCTACCGCAGGTATCACGGCAGTGTCCTGTCCTAACGGTGCGCCAAGCAAGGTTAGCAATCGGAAAGTACATCCTGAAGAGGACAAGAAGTTTAGCTATCTGTGGGAAGAGCGAGAGCTGCTAGATAAAGTAGAGAAGATAGTTCTAGCTACAGACGATGATCCCGCAGGCGAGGCATTAGCTGAGGAGTTAGCTCGAAGGATACCTGACGGTAGAGCTAAGTGTTGGCGCGTGCATTACCCCAGAGGATGCAAAGACAGCAACGATGTGTTGATGAACCACAGCCCAGAGAGGCTTAAGCATTGCATTGAGAACCCTACTCCGCTCCCACTGAAAGGTATCTACACAGCTCAGGAATACATGGGTGCTGTAGAGGATATCTATTCTAAGGGTCTAGGAGGCGGTGTAAGCACTGGTATTAAAAGTCTGGATGATTTGTTCACCATTGCAGCAGGTCAGCTCAGTGTCGTTACAGGACTACCTAGCAGTGGTAAATCAGAATTCGTTGACCAGTTAATGGTAAACCTAGCGATGAGAGAGAGTTGGAAATTCGCAGTAGCAAGCTTCGAGAATCCACCGCACTTCCACATCAGTAAACTGGCTGAAAAGATAACTGGTAAAAGCTTCCATCAAGGCTCAGCTAATCGCATGAGCAAACAAGAGATGAAAGAGGCTTACGATTTTATCAACGATCATTTCGTATTTTTGGATAACAAAGATGGTGTGGTGAGTAGTGTGGAATCAATCATTGCTCGGTGTAAGGCGAGCATCCTTAGGATGGGTGTGAGAGGTTTGGTGATCGACCCTTATAACTTTATTGAGCAGGGTGAGGGTGAAGAGCATTTATCTATTAACGCGATGCTGACAAAGATAACGACCTTTGCCAAAGCTCATGATCTACACGTTTGGTTCGTAGCACATCCGACCAAGGTCTATCCGAACGACAAGGGAGAATATCCAGTCGTTGGCGGTAACCACATCAGTGGCTCTGCTGCATGGTTTGCGAAAGCTGACGTAGGCATCACAGTGCATAGAAGTGATGAGTCAACTGACATTCATTGTTGGAAGATGCGTTTCAAGTGGTTAGGTAAACAGGGAGCAGTCCCTTTGTCCTACGATGTGGTCAGTGGTAGATACTCTGACTATGTAGATCAAACGTATGCAGGAGTCTCAGAGGGACACTGGAGTGATGATTTCTAATGTTATTAGCTGACGGTTTTGATGAATGTTTAATTGGTTTGGGAAGGCGTTGTGGAAAACCTGAAATTGCTGTCTATGATGAAGAAAAATGCATCGACCTTTTGATGAAAAGGGACGGCATGACACATGATGAAGCTACTGAGTTTTTTGAGTTTAATGTAGTTGGGTCTTGGGTTGGGGAAGAGACGCCGATTTTTTTAAGGCAAGGTCAAACTCATGAGTAGAACTTTAGTAGTGGAGGCAGGCATTGTCCCAAGAGCCAAAGCGATGGATCAATGTGTGGTTGATGTGTTGTTGCTCGGAGAGCTGATCACGATCAGGCAGCATCAGGCTGCTGAATATTTTATGGACATATGTGCTAAGTCACAGATGTACGTCCGTAGCTACAGCTATGATAGTATGCCTGCCTCAGCAGGCACAGTAAGAAAAGACAAGGTGTACTACTTTCCTTACTCAAGGCTAGTAAGATCAATCAACAAGAAACTATCGAGAGATCACAGCAGGGTATTGCATGAGGTTGTGATACATGATGTTTATCCTGAACGAAACATGGATAAGTTATCAGAGTGTTTGGATTTTATCTCAGAGGTGAGATGGAGATGAATGAAATTGTTTCTGGGCCAGTATCAGCAGTACCGTTAACTACTACGCATAAGAAAGTAGAGCAGACGGTTGTTAATACGCCAGAGCCAAATCAAAAGAGAGTTATTCAGGAAGTGACTGTCGTTGATACCTACGATTGGAGAGGGAATAAATCTTCAGCGACTAAAGTGCATACGCTCAGTTGGTTGGTTTAAATGGCGTGATGAGGGATAAGCAAGGAGTCGCAGTGAGTTTCTGCATTCGTGGGGACTTATCACTCTTAAACGGTGTCACGCCATCACCGCTCAACCATCCCCCACTAGATTTAATCTAGAAACTGCACCTCCCATACTAACATGGATATTTCATCTCCGTACTTAAATCGTTGTTGCTCTGCGAATTCAGATACTTTGTTTTCGATATGATTGACACCTCTGCCCTTCACCTGAAAAGCAAATACCTTCTTCGCCCCGTTGTGTAAATTAAATTTTACCTTAGCGTTCCCCGTCATTTAAGCCACCTTCTTTTTGTTAGCTTTAAGATAATTACCACGCTTAGTGAGGGTGTAGTCCTTATGGACAGTCCCATACTTAGCGTCCCCTCGGCTATGCTCACCAATCCATACACGCTCACCAGTCTTCTTGTAGACCCTCCAGTGACCACGCACAGTATGCTCAGCAGTACCAAACTTACGAGTCCTAGCCTTTTGCTTGTTATACAGCTTGATAGCTTTGTCCTTAGGCAGGTTAATAGTAACCCTCTTGTATCTATCCTGAGGGAAAGCTTCTGTGTTAACAGACTTAGTGCCTCTGGCTATAACCCCATCTTCTTCGTTAACTACCCAGTCGTAGTTAAGTAATGACACAGCACCCACATAGATCAGGAGTGAAAAAAACTCATACCCCGAAAAAGATTCTTTTATGCTTTGTTTTGCGTAATGGACGTAGTCTGTTCCTTCATGTGGAAAAACCCTGAGGAGGTTAACTACATCAGATAAACCTGAATCCATGAAATCAGAGAAAGTCTCAATGCCAAACCAATCCATGAATAACCTATGATCGTCAGGCAAGGTTTCACTGACCTCACGAAAATATTTTTCACAAGTATTATTTTCCAATCCGAACACAAGCATCGACTGATTAGCCATAGATAATCTTTTCTTAATCTCTTCGGTGTAAGTGCTTGCAAAGAAAGATAGCCTCTGTCCTTCAGGAACGTGAGTGTCATGCCTATTCTCAAAGTGTTCAGAGAGGCTTCTAAATTTAGAACTTGAGCTGTCTTGATAGCTAACTACATTGGGCCTTGCATACGTTGATGACACCCCGAACCTAACTTCTAACCCTTTTAGTGAATCTTTTTTTAGAGTGAATGGATACTGTTGCCTCTGGTCAAAGAGAAGTTCAGGTCTCTCAGCGTTGACGTAATTATTCACATACGCACCATCCCACTCCATGAAGAAATTTTTATGCGGCGGCATGGCGTTATGGAAAGCATTAACAAAATGCCTGACCGATAATTTTTTGAGAGAGGGAAGAAGAACGTCAAGAAACTTATGCGTCAAATAGTAATGAGTGCCTGAGCTAATTTCCCTAGAGAGTTTGTTAGACCA
>TARA_R100000805_G_scaffold11861_1_pt1 | contig 26651 bp, 28 predicted proteins | sample TARA_R100000805 | Tara Oceans TARA_R100000805 (sample SAMEA2622832) | marine metagenome | biome: marine biome (ENVO:00000447); feature: surface water layer (ENVO:00002042); material: "saline water (ENVO:00002010), including plankton (ENVO:xxxxxxxx)" | depth 5 m
GTGGTTGTATTTCCAGAAACTAGAGAGAAGTACCAATATATACTTTTTGAAAATAACAATTTACTGTTCTGCGGAAAGACTGATAAAAATAATTCATTTATTATCAATAAAATACATGAAATTTAGGTCTGATCAAAGTATAACAGGTAATACATATTAAATTTTGGAGGAATTGATGAATAATTGTACATTTACTGGATATCTTTTGCACGATCCGCAAGTAGATAGTGACGCTGACGGTCCAGCTTGCTGCACTGTAAAAATGATGACTTGTGAATATCGTAAAAATAAACGTGGTGAAAAGAAAAAAGTTCCTACTACCGTCACGCTGCAAGCGTGGGCTAGTGGTGCAGAAACAATTGCAAAACTTGCAAAAAAAGGAACTAAAATGACAGTCTATGCTTCTGCCCGAAATGGAGTTATGAAGACAGACGCTACCGATGACGTTGTATTTAGAATTAACGAATTTGACTTCGGCTGTTTAGACAAGGAATAAAATGAGAAAAAAAAGAATTCTATTTTGCAGTGAAGCTACCTTTCTAAACACAGGGTATGCCACATACACTAGAGAAATATTAAACTATCTACACTCTACAGGTAAATATGAACTAGCAGAAATGGCGGCTTATGGAGAAAGAGATGACCCAAGAGCGGCTAATATTCCTTGGAAATACTATGGCGTAGTTCCAAATCAACAAAATGAACCAAAGGCTTCTCAGCAAGAGTTGGATGCTTACAATGCTACTGCTTCTGCTCAGTTTGGCGAATGGATTTTTGAGCATATTTGTTTAGATTTTATGCCAGATATCGTATGTGACATTCGTGACTTTTGGATGTTAGATTTTGCTGAACGATCCCCGTTTAGACCTTATTTTAAATGGGCTATCATGCCAACGGTTGACGCTAGACCTCAAGCAAGGCAGTGGGTAGCAACTTATGCAAGTGCAGATGCCTGTCTTACATATTCAGATTGGGCAGGCGGTATCTTGCAAGATCAATCTGGCGGCAAGATTAAATATTTAGGTAGCGCACCGCCATCTGCTCACCCTGCATATAAGCCAGTTGAAGACAAAAGAAAGCATAAACAGCTTATGGGTCTTGATCCAGACTGTAAAATTATTGGTACAGTCATGAGAAATCAAAGACGTAAACTTTACCCAGATCTATTTGAAGCATTTAAAAAGTTCCTAGATAAATCTGAAGACAAAAACTGTTATTTATATTGCCATACATCTTATCCAGATCTAGGCTGGGACATGCCTGAACTTTTGAATGAACATGGGATTGGATCTAAAGTATTGTTTACTTATGTTTGCCCAGAAACTAGAAAGCCATTTACATCTGTATTTAAAGGGGCTATGGCGCAATCGCCTTACACTGGTAGGTTTGGAGCAACACTATCTAACGTAAAAAATGGACTAAGTTATGAAGAATTATCCAACGTGGTAAACTGTTTTGACCTATTTACTCAGTATGCAAATTCTGAAGGTTTTGGTTTGCCACAAGTAGAGGCTGCCGCCTGCGGAGTGCCTGTGTGCGGAACGGACTATTCGGCTATGGAAAGTGTGTTAAGGAAGCTAGAGGGTTATCCTATTAAGCCTAAAGCTTTATATAAGGAACTGGAGACCGGATGTTTACGTGCCGTACCAGACAACGATGCGGCGGCAAGTCTTTTCTTAGAATTCTTTTCAAAATCAGAAGAAGAAAGAATTTCTATTGGAAAAAATACTAGAGAAATGTTTGAGAAGTATTATCAGTGGCATTTAAGTGGCTCTCAGTGGGAAAAATACTTTGATAGTTTTGAGGCTTTGCCTTTTGAGCAAACGTGGGGTTCTCAACCTAGAATACAAGAACCAGCGCCAAAGATAGACTTGTCACAAGCTGGTGCTGTTTCAAACACTCAATTAGCTAAACATTTAATATCAGATGTCTTGAGAGAGCCAGAAAAACTTAATACTTTTTTTGAAGCTAGACTAACAAGAGACTTGATGTATAAACAGGCGACATCTTCCACGGGTGGTATGTATTACAACGAATCTTCTGCTGCTTTCGATGGAATAAATCGTAGACAGCCGTTTGATTACAATATTGCTTATGATCAAATGGCAGGGCTGTGCAATAAAAGGAATCAGTGGGAGCAAAAAAGGGCTGAAGTAATGAAGCAAAGGCAAGAAGCTAGTGTTTAATGCTCAAGTAAAACAAGATGTTTTTGTAAATAAAATTTTACAGAAAAATGAAGGGTTTTTCTTAGACATAGGCGCTGGTACTGGCGGTCTTACAGGGCGACCTGTAGAATTTTACAGCAATACTTATTTTTTTGAAAGGTATAGAGGGTGGAAAGGTATTGCCATCGACTACGATGAGAACTGGTACAACCACGTTAAAGACAAAAGAACTTGTAAAGTTAGCTGTGTAGACTTACTGGAAGTAAACATAAACGAACATTTAAGTTCTTTAGATTGCCCACATGTTATTGATTACATTTCTTTAGATGTTGATGACGCTCAATTAAAAGTATTTAACGAGTTTGATTGGGATAAGTACAGATTTAATGTTTTGACTTTAGAGCATAATTTATTTCAATCGCAAGATATAGAACTTCAAAGCCATGACGACGAACACAAAGAAAAGATAAAAAAAGAGTATGATCATTACAGAAAAGTGTTAAGCGATCAGGGCTACGAAATTCTTTACGCAGATGTTGTGCTAGACGGATACGGCCCAGTAGAGGATTGGTGGGTTGACAAAGAGATATATGAAAAGTATAAATCTTACAAGACAAAAAATATAAACTATAAAGAGGTTGAGAATGCGAATTTTATATTTGGGACACTATAAGGAGTTTGGGGGCTGGTCTCAGGCGGCAACAGACAACATACTGGCGCTAGACAGTGTAGGTGTTGATGTTGTTTGTAGAAATGTGACACTAACTCAAGACAAGCAAGACGTTCACCCAAGAATTTTAGAATTAGAAAAAAAAGATTCTAAAGGTTGCGATATTTGTATTCAGCACGTCCTGCCTCATCATTATGTTGGTTCTGATGAGTTTAAGAAAACCATAGCATTTATGGAAACAGAAACTTTAAATATAAAACATTTGAATTGGTTCTATCAAATGGACTTGATGGATGAGGTTTGGGTAGCAAACGAAACTTCTAAACAATGCCTAGAGTCGCATAAAATTACGCCACCTGTAAAAGTTGTTCATCACACTTGTGATGTATCAAAATACAACAAGAGGTATTCAGAAATTTCTATCCCACAGATGGAAAATACATTTAAGTTTTACTACGTTGGGGACTTTAACGACAGGAAAAATCTAGAATCTATCGTCACCTGTTTTCACTCTGAGTTTGAAGAGTATGAAAATGTTTCTCTAGCGCTAAAGTTTAATAAATTTGGACTAAACCCTCAAGAGCTAAACGCTAAAGTTGTAGATTATTTGACTGAAATAAAAAAGAAACTTAGGATAAGGAATAATTACAAACAAGAAGTTATTATAACAGACAAAGTTCCCGAAGAGAGTTTGTTTTCTTTACATCAATACTGTGACTGCTTTGTTTGTCCATCGCATGGAGAGGCTTGGAGTATCCCAACTTTAGAAGCTATGGCTTTTGGCAATACGCCAATCGCAAGTAAATTTGGTGGGCCATGTGAATTTATAGACAAGGGGAATTGGAGGACTGGAACTTTGATAGATGGAGTTTATTCTTGCTGTAAATCTGTTGACTCAGCGTTCCCAGATCTATTTTCTTCTAAAGAGTATTGGTTTCAGCCGTGCGAAAAGCAAATTAGAGAACAAATGAGAAGGTATTATGAGTCATGGGAAAAAGATCCTGTTGGTTACACCCAAAGAAATAGAGTGGCTGGATTAAAGCGGGTAGAAAAATTCTCATATACAAACATAGGAAATATTTTAAAGGAACAATTAAATGGCATATAGTTCACAATCAATAATTGCAAGAGCAATAAAACCAAAGAACAAAGAAAAGCTAGACATCCTGTGTTTTGATACGCACGAACGCTGTCAGTCACAGATGGCAAAAACAGGACATAATTTTTACGGATTTAGATACAAAGACTGCAAGGTTTGGAATGAAAGTTTTGCAAAAATACCAGAAAATTACTACTCAATACAAGATCTTCATTCTGACATAGATTTTGACTTTATATTATCTCAAAGTAAATTTGGTCAACTACAAATATCAAGACAAATACAGGCGCAAACAGGTTTGCCAATCATACATCTTGAACATACTATCCCAACTTCAAATTATACCCCTGAACAAATACAGATGTTTAAAAGTATTTGGGGCGATTACAATGTATTTATTAGTGAGTATGCCAGAGAATCTTGGGGTTTTGACGAAGGTGAAACGGTTATATGTAATTCTATTGATCATGAATTTTTTAAACCAATAGAAGTAGATTCAGACGAAACAGTATTTACAGTGCAAAATGATTTTGTTAACAGGGATTATTGCTTGAATTTTAGTGGCTGGCAGCGTATAATTAATGGCTTCAACGCAAAAGTGCTTGGTGATACACCGGGACTGTCAGAGGTTGCATCTTCACTAGAGCATCTTAGAGAAGAGTATAATAAGTGCGCTGTTTACATCAACACTACTACCGAAAGTCAGATGCCAACAGCAATATTAGAAGCTATGTCTTGCGGCAAGCCCGTGGTTAGTACGGCCACATGCTCCATACCAAGCTTTATCGAGCATGGACGTAATGGTTTTTTGACGAACGACGAAGAAGAATTTAAGGGTTACATTCAGCGGTTGTTAGACGACAAAGACCTTAGAGCCAGCATGGGCAAGGCTGCAAGAGAAACTGTCTTAGATATATTTTCTGAGCAGAAATATGTAGATAGCTGGAACAACATTTTTAGAAAAGTATACGAGGATTTAAAATGAAAATAGATGTAGTTAGAAACGCAGAAGAAGCAATTTCTGGATACAAGCCTGTTATTGTCAATGAAGAAGGTTTTGTAAATCTGTTTGACATATCTGACTCAGAATGTGTAGAAGTTAGAGCAAATGGCGTTGTCGATAAATTTAAATCTAGCCAGTTTGAGCAAACTCTCGTATCACTATTAAAGAAAATAAGACTTGGCGGAAAAATTAGCTTGAGTGGTCTAGACTGTAATATAGTATCAAGGCAGCTTATTTCTGGTCAAATAGATGAAAATTTCTTTGGTTCGATTGTAGAAAATAGCAACTCTATTTCTTCTTTAAAAACAGTAGCGCGAATACTTCAAGTCAACGGTTTAAAAATACAAACGCAAAGAGTTTATGGAAGCACTTACGAAATTGTTGCGGTTAGAGGGTAATATGTATAGTTTTGATCCAAATATAGGTATTTGTATAGATGACGATAGTGAAAACCCAGAAGATCTAGAAAATATTATCAACAAAATAATCAATCTAGAATATCCAAGAAATAAAATCAAGATTGTTATATATTCTATTTTTGACAAAGTTGCCGCAAGAATACCTGCACTAGTTTCAAAACTTAGATCAGAGAATATTAGGTGTTCAGCGGTTTTCATAATTGAAGATAATGTTTTTGAAAACGAAACCTCTGTATTTACTAAACTTGAAAACGCAACATTTTTAGCGAAGATTTCTAGTAAAAGTAATATAAATTTACAAAAGATGCTAGACAAAATTAATCAGATTTATAACGATGAATCTAAGCAAGTTTTAGTATATCAAGACAAATCTGATATTTTTATAGATAAAGATTATGTTTCTAAAAATTATTTAAAACATATGAACTACAGTAAAATGGAAAAAGCTATTTTGAATAAAGTTAAAGATACAGAATATTTATATAATATAACATGAGAAATGTAACAGATTTTATAACAAGCCCAAAAGATGGCAAAATTAAATTCGACTTAAACAAAGAGTATACGGTTCTTTTGTTTACAGAAAGTCATGGATATAGGATGAAAAACTATGGAGCAGTTCAACTAACAAAATTTAATGGTTCGTTTCTTATAGACCATCAGATAAAAGCCCTCAAATCAAGATTTAAAAAACTTAAAATTATTCTGTGCTGCGGGTTTGAATCTAGTAGGATATGGAAACATTTAAAACAAAAGCACAGTAAACTAGACATAAGGTTAGTAGAAAATCAATTATACAGAACTACAAATTCGTGCGAAAGCATTAGACTTGGCCTTATGAACACAGACTGTAAAAACATATTTATATGTTCCGCATCTAATTTTTTTGAAAAGAAACATCTTGACCAGTTGAGTTTTAGTGATACATCTATATTTTGCCAAAACTTGCCCAACAACAAGGCCGACATAAAGGTTTACAAAAATAACAATACTTGCGCCAAATTAGATTTTGGAGTTGGCGATTTATGCTGGACAGAAATGCTATATCTAGATGGAGAAAAAAGCGTAAATGATTTCTACTCAATTATTGATTCCGAAGATTATAAAAGTAAATTTTTATTTGAGGCAGTAAATAAACTTACATCAAAATGTAGAATAAATGTATACGAAAACAAACATAAAGAAATAATAAAGCTAGACTCAGCGATAAAACTAAAGGAACTAATTTAATGAAAATATTGATACAAAATTATTCTTCCCACTATACCACAGAACCTTTCTATCTAACAGAATGTCTTAAAAGGGTTGGTATAGACTCTCACCTATGGGCAGACGGAAACGTTCCTGCATTTGATATGTTTGATACGATTGCGCCAGATGTATTCGTAGGACATTTTGCATATCTTACAGAAGATATTGTAAAGTATTTGTCCCAAAACAAAAAGATAAAACCTATAATCAATGTTACGGGAACTAGCGAGCAGCAATTAAAAGGTATTACTGACACATTTATGTCAATAGGTCTAGAAAATGTAGTTCTATTTAGTAATAATTTTGTTCATCCGCATGGAGATTCTGTTCACAAAATTTTCCCAGCCTTTGATGTGTTTATTCAAAGAAGTAAACCACAATTTAATATACCACTAGCCGTAATAACAAACAACAAAGAAGACTTTGTTAATAATTTTATAGAAGACAAAGAAGTATATCACATTATATCTTACGGAGCAGATGAAGAATGGTCAGATTTTGCAATTGATATTAGAAACTTTTGGGGTGTCTCATCGTGCTATGATGACGTAACCCTTATTGATGACGGTATAATATCAACATCACAGTTCTTTTTCCAAGCAACCATGATGTGCAACAAACTGAATATTAAAAGTCAGACAGAAGAGCAAAGAGAAGCTTTTCAAGAAATACTTTCAATGTTATTTACGTCCGAAGAAACGTCTGAAGATGTAGGTAACGTAATAAGAAAACAAATTGTTAAAAATCACACTTGCTTTAATAGAGCATCTCAGCTAGCAAGCATACTGGGTCTAGAAGAAGAATCTAAAAAGTTATTGGAGATAGTTGAGTGAAATTTACACTATGTATAACGTGCTGGTCGCAAGATGTTCACATGTTAAATGAAACGCTTTCTTCTTTTTCTGTGCAGCAAGACGCTCCAGATGAAATAATTGTAGTGGGCAATGACCTTCAAGAGATTAAAACAAATAGTGAGATAAAAACATTTGCAGAACCTACCCGCCAATCCCCTTCCTTTAATAGAAACAAAGGCGCAGAGATTGCTTCTGGTGACGTAATTATTTATCACGATGTAGATGATCTTCCACATCCACAGAAAATACACTTTATAAAAAAAGCATTCTTGGAGCATGATGTAGACGCATTTGTACACGGGTTTTCAGAAGGTATGATGTATCCATACAGGTATGGCGATTTAGAAATAGAGCGCATATCAAAAATCAAGCAAGACCAATATCTACATTCTGACATATGTACAGATGGCGACTTGCATCATGGACACTTGTCAATTAAAAGAGATCTTGTAAATAAATTTAAATACAATGAAGAAATGTATTTTGGTGAAGATGCAGATTTTATTAAGCGCGTATTTTTAGCTGGACATAATGTAGCATATGGCAATCACAAACTGATTAACTACAGACCAAGCTATAAAACTGAAAGAAAATGGTATCACGTTTAGAATAAATCACTGGGAGAGAATAGATATGATTGAAGGTTGGAGCCACTTGGCGTCCGTTGAGTATAATAATTTATACGCTAGCGCCTGCATAGATGCTGTTAATAGCGATGAAGCTTTCAAAACGTTTAAAAGAGATCATAGATACAATCAAGTTTTAGAGCATGTACCTACGGATCAGGGGCAAGTGTACGCAGATCAAATTGTAGCACAAGGTTTAGATAGCGAACTACTAAAGCTATTTAAAGAAAATGATTATTTAGGAGGTGCGTCATTGCACAACTATAATCAGCCTTTTGGCTTCATATCTCCATCAACACTAAGATATATTAAAAACACTTTGGATATCAAGGACTTTGTTGGAGGGACTGACTTAGGTAAAGTTGTTGAGATTGGTGGTGGATATGGAGGTCTCTGTAAAACACTAAGTTGCGCTTGTGAATTTAGTGAGTACCATTTGTATGATATAGAACCAGCATCTAAATTGCAGCAAAAATATCTATCTAATTTTGAAATTGATGCAGAGCTACACTATCACTCTAGTATAGATGTGGTACAAGACATAGATCTTGTAATCAGCAATTATGCCTATTCAGAACTAAATGAAGAACTACAAACTTTGTATTATAATAATGTAATAGCCAACTCAAAAAGAGTTTACATGATTTTAAATAAAGGTCAAGTTGATAGAGAGGTTCTGTTGAACAGGGCGGAAAAAGATTTTACAGTTACAGTGGGTAAGGTTTTAGACTTTTATCCAGCAAATGGTCATTTGTACTATACAACGATGGTTAGGGATGTATAATGAAAAATTTAGCATTAGCATTTTGCTCTGTTAGGCCAAGTCAATTACCAGAGTATATTCGCGACGGAAGAGAAGAAGAGTATTTAATATGCTTGAATCAGCTAAAAAGAGTCATACCAGAATCTTATGATTTGTTGATATGTGAAAATACTATAGATAGCTTAGACGATTTGAAAAATCAAAACTTAAAAGATCTTTTTTACGATAGTGAAACATATTTAAGTGGAAGTAAAAATAACATAGGAACAAGAAATAAAGGCAGAGGCGAATTGCTTATGCTTAAAAACGCTTTGAATAAAACAGATTTAGATAAATACAAAAATGTATCATACATAACTGCAAGAAGATTTTTCACATGTCCATATGTATTTGAAAAAACAGAATCACTACAGAAACAAGCCCTTGTATCAAATCCAGACTTTTTCTTTTTAAATGGCCGTTACATTGAAAGCGAAAAACGTGGTATGTACAATGACATGTTTTTTTCTATGAATACGGATGTGATTTGCGATTATGCAGATTACGCAATGTCTGGTAATGACTCAATTGGTTCTGAACAAACGCTGTATAACTTTATAAACACTAAGGGTATAGAGTACGAATGGTTGGACTGGTTGGGTTTGATTCGTAATAACTGGACAGACAATTATCAATCTTACGACGCAAATAATTTTCACACATGTTAATAACTTGGAGATAAAATGGAAATTCGTGACAACATGCTTCCTGTCTTGAGGCCCGTAGGAGGCGAAGAGGAAATACAAGCAATTAGAGACTCTATAGAAAGTGGTTGGTGGGGTAATGGGCCTAAAGTAAGCCAGTTTGAAAAAGAGTTTGCAGAAATGGTGGGCGCTAAATATGCAGTTGCTGTTACAAGCAACTCTCATGGTCAAGACTTGGTTATGAAAGCGTTGGGTGTAAAAGGTAAAGATGTTATAAACCCTACCATTTCTTTTATGGCTACCGCTATGATTCCTCTTTGGAATGACTGTACAACAAACGTTGTAGACGTAGACCCCTACGAAATGAATATATGTCCAGACGATGTTAAGAAACATCTAAAACCAAACTCTGAAGTTTTGATAGCTGTAAACGAAGCTGGAGTACCAGCGCCTATTGATGAAATTAGATCTTTTTACGATGGATTTATTATAGAAGATTGCGCACATAGCTGCTGGACTCCGGGCGCGGGAACTAAAGGTGATGTCGCGGTTTGGTCTTTCCAAGCTGTAAAAACTATGCCGTGTGGAGACGGTGGTATGATTACCCTGAATGATGAAAAGCTATATAACAGATTAAAAGAAATGACTTGGTTTGGGGTTTCTTCTACATACTCCAGAGTAAATAAAAAAGATTCTCTTTCAGGTAAACCGGGATACACTTGGGATTACGAAGTAGACAAGTTGGGATACAAGTGCTACATGATTGACTTAACAGCAGCAATCTGTTTGGAACAAATGAAAAAGCTACCTAAAAATTTAGAGTGGAGAAGGCATGTTCAGGAGCGCTATAATAATGAATTATGTCAAGAGGTTAGTCGTCCACCGTACAGCGATACAGTACAGTATTATTGCGCTAAAGTTCCTCACGAAGATAGAGATAATTTAATCGACTATCTAGCAGACAAAAATGTACACACGTCTGTTCACTTTAAACCTTTACATAAATATGAAATTATTCAAAAGCATATGACTCATCCGGGTAGAGAGTTTGCTGTTGCAGACCATGAATGGTTGGGCTTAGTGTCTTTGCCAGTTCATCCAGCCATGACAGATGATGATATCGACTATGTTGTTTACTGGGTTAATGAATATTTTATGTCAAAGAAAGGCTAACAATGAAATATCACGAAGACGATAGAGCGCAAAGACTTCTAGACGTATTTGACGACCTAGAAGGGCAAGTAAACGTTTCTTATGTAAATTCTACAAAACACATTGTAGCTTGGCATAAGCATAATTTACAGACAGACTACTGGGTTTGCCTAAAAGGTTCTTTTAAGGTCGGCTTGGCTACAGAAGAAGGTGGGTGTAAATTTGAATACTTATCTGACAAAAATCCAAGAGTATTAGAAATACCTCCGGGTATATATCATGGATATAAATGTCTTGAAGAAGGGTCTATACTTATGTATTATGTAACTAGAAAGTACGATCCAAATGACGAGATAAGAGCCTCCGTGGGGCATTTTGGAGAAGACTGGGGAACAGAAAATAAATAGAGGTACTTATGAAAGGTATAATACTTGCTGGCGGAACTGGTAGTAGACTGTACCCTTTAACAAAGGTTACAAACAAACATCTTCTACCGATAGGTTCATTCCCTATGATTCACTACCCTATATTAAGCATGACAAATGCTGGCATACGTGATATTATGATTATCAGCGGAACAGGGCATGTGGGTGACATGATTGCGCTGCTAGGCAGCGGAAGTGAATATGAGTGCGAGTTTACCTTCAAAGTTCAAGACAGGCCAGACGGTATCGCTGGAGCTTTAAGGTTATGTAAAAATTTTGTAGGAGATGATAACTGTCTAGTTATACTAGGAGATAATATATTTGAAAGAGACTTGTCAAATGATATTAAAACATTCAACTGTGATGCCAAGTTCTTTTTTAAAGAAGTAGAAGATCCAGAAAGGTATGGTGTTGGAACTTTTACAAAAGACAACAATCTGGTAGAGATAGAAGAGAAACCAAAAAGGCCAAAAAGTAATCTTGGCTGTATTGGAATTTATATGTATAACAATAAAGTTTTTGACGCTATAAAAAACGTAAAAAAATCACCGCGAGGTGAATATGAAATAAGCAGCGTCAATACTTATATGCTAAAAAACCACAAATGTGATTACACAATACTTGAAGATTTTTGGAAAGATGCAGGCACTATGGAAGCTTACCACTATACAAATGGGCTAATCTATGAAAAAGAATAAAGTTCTTATGACGGGTTGCGCTGGCTTTATTGGTGGACATGCCTTAGAGTGGTTCTTGAAAAAGGGTTGCGAAGTAATAGGTGTTGATAAAATGACCTACGCTTCAAATTGCTCGGTTTTAAAAGTGCATCCTAGATTTAAGTTTTATCAAGCTGACGTGTGTCAAACGTCAGCCATCAAAAGGATAGCAAAAGAAAATAATGTTAACTGCATAGTACACTTCGCCGCAGAATCTCATGTGGACAACTCTATACTGGGGAATAACTGCTTTATAGATACTAATATTACTGGGACGAAATCGTTGATGGAAGTTTGTAAAGATTTAGAAATCAACATGTGTCACATATCTACAGACGAAGTTTATGGTCCAATCTCAAGCGGATCTTTCAGCGAAGAAGATAAACTGTCACCACAAAATTTCTATTCTGCGACAAAGGCAGCGGCTGAACATATAGTTTGCGCTTACTCAAACACGTTTGATATTGACTACGTTATGATTAGAATGAGCAACAATTATGGACCTAGACAAAATAAAGAAAAATTTATACCAACTATATTGAATTCCATAAAGAAAGGTATTAAAATACCCTTATATGGTGATGGACAAAATATTAGAGATTGGATTTATGTAAAGGATTCTGTTAAGATAATATATAATATACTACAGTCTGCCAACTTTAATAAAGAAGTATACAACGTAACGTTTAAAGACGAAAGAAACAATATAGATGTTATATCAGAAATATTAAATTATTTTAATTTGACCTTAGAAGATTCTGTAGAATTTGTAAAAGACAGGCTGGGTCACGACTCAAGGTATAGCATAACTAACGATAAAATGCTTGAGTTTGTTGATTTTAAACCTACAGACTTTGAATCTGGAATACAAGAAACAATAAAATACTATTCATAAGGAATTATAATGGAACATAGAAGCAGTTATTTAGATGAGTATAAAATAGAAGGCGCTGTTAACTTAGATGGAAACCCTTGTTTTGAATCAGAAGATACATTTACTTCTTTTCAAGAAAAACTAGAAGAATTTAAACAGTTGTTAGTAAGTGTGGTTGATGAATCTAAGTCACTTACATTTTACAAGTTTGGAGATGGAGACTACCATTTCCTAAAACAAAATGCCATTGGCAGTGCTGCGCCGGGAAGAAGAGCGTTATCTAGAAGTTATGGAAATATAAAACATGAAGAGTTTGTAGACGGTTGCAAACTTTGCGATTACTACACTTGTGAAATTTATCCACAAAACCGTAGTCTATTTAAAGAAGTTATAGGTAGGGATGCTGACTACCCGGCAGAATTTGTTTACGGATTAACATCTAACGGCTGGCTTACAAAAACATTTGCTGGGCAAATTGGAATAATAGGCGCAGAGCAAAAAGTTAGTCTAATAAAATCAATGATGGAAAAACAAGAGTATAAAGAATATTTAGGGTTAGATAGCTTTGAAGACTACCTTCATGTACCACAGCGATTTGCTTGTGACGACATTGACGCAACTGAAAAAATGATTGCAGACCAATTAGTTCAATCAAAGTCTAAAATTTTCCTGTTAGGTTTTGGGCATGTAAAATCTGCCCTTCTACATAGATTAAAGAAGTATAAAGATGCTATATTCCTTGATGTTGGGTCTAGTATAGACGCTTTAGCTGGAATTGTAGATCACAACAGGCCGTACATGGGCAAGTGGATTAATCACAGGGTTCAAGATTTTGACTACTCTTCTTTAGATATATTGCAATATGATATATGGAATACGCCTTATAAAATGATGGAGAACTGATGAAAATTTACATAGAAGGTTATGCTCATCACAAAAATGAGGCAGGAATAGATTTACTAAGATCTCAAGGCTTTGACTTTGATAGAACTTACAACTCTGACGTTAAGTATGATCAAATACATATACTTGATAAAATAAAAAAGATTGAAGGTCAAGATTGCAACCATGTATACGGCCCGCACTTTTATCACCTTAGCATGGAGCATTATGACTTTTCTGAAAACGAATATATGAACTGTTTGTCAGAATGGAATAAAGATCTGACGCACATGATTAGACCAGAGATAAGATGTACAACTCTTCCATTTCCTGTAGATGTTGATAAATTTTTACCTAAAGACAAAACTGGCAAACCAGTAATTTATTTTAAACACAGAGACCCAAGTATTTTAAAAGAAGTTGTTGATTACTTTGGCAGTGAATTTATTGTGGCTCAGTATGGATCTTACAATGAAAGTAACTACTTAGAAGCAATTAGTCAAGCTCCGTATTGTATTTGGATTGGCTCTCATGAAAGTCAAGGTTTTGCATTCCAAGAAGCAATGAGTTGCGATACGCCTATCTATGTTATAAATGTAAGATCTTTGCGTGACGAATGGGGTGCAACTATCTGGAGGAACTTTTTACCGGGACATGATTTACCAGCGACAACTGCCTCTTCTTTTTCAGATGATTGCGGCCTAATTACTTATGTAGAAAGTTGGAGGGAGGATTTTGATAAATTTATGTCTAATATTAAAGACTATTCACCTAGACAATTTGTTTTAGATAACCTTTCGCCCAAAGCGTGTGCGCAAAAATGGAGAGACTTATGATTAATATGACTGTAATGGGAGGTCTTGGCAATCAGTTATTTCAATGGGCCTGCGCTAGAAATCTACAGGAGGAACATGGACACTACATAAAATATGATTACAATTTCTATAAAGGTCAAAGTTGGAGAAAATTACATTTAGATGAATTTAAGAATTTAGTATTTAATACTGTAGAAGAAAACTTTACCCTTGGCGAAGTAAATGTAGGAGATTCATTTAACTATAGAAACTTTTGTACATATGATTACTCTCAAACTCAAAGGCAATACAATTTATATGGATACTGGCAATCAGAGAAATATTTTAAAGAAAATGAAGATGTAGTAAGAAACAATCTTGACATTGACGAAGATACAAAGTATTATATTAGTAATAAATATCCATTTGTAGATAATGAACAAGTTGCTTCTGTCCATATAAGAAGGACTGATTATGTTTCTTCAAATGGCTATCATCCCGTTCAGCCAATATCATATTACGAAGAAGCGTTAGGCCACATTGATTGTGAAAGAATAGTTGTATTTTCTGACGACATAGGTTGGTGTAAAGAAAACCTACAATTTAATAACATGACTTTTTCAGAAGATAACACAAATATACAAGACTTATATTTAATGAGCATGTGCCAAAATAATGTTATTGCTAATAGTAGTTTTAGTTGGTGGGCGGCTTGGTTGAATAAAAATACAGACAAAAGAGTTGTGGCTCCATCTAAATGGTTTGGACCGGGAGCGCCAAGTAGTCAAGACATAATCCCAGAAGATTGGATCACAATTTAGAGGTACAAATGAGAGTATTAGTAACAGGAGCAACTGGTTTTCTTGGTAAAAACTTAATAGAGTACTTGCCAAACTATTTGGATCGAGACTACAGTATCTCTGGAATAGGATCTATGAATTACGATCTAAGAAACCAACATGCTTGTCGTAAAGCGTTAGAATATTATAATCCAGATGTAATTGTACATGCGGCAGGCACTGTTGGAGGCATTGGAGCTAATAAAGAAAATCCCGGTAGATTTATGTATGATAATCTTATTATGGGTACAAATTTAATTGAAGAAGCTAGAAATCAAATGGTTCCTAGATTTATATTACTTGGAACAGTCTGCTCTTACCCAAAATTTTCGCCCGTTCCGTTTGATGAAAACAACATATGGGAAGGCTACCCAGAAGAAACTAATGCGCCTTACGGAATAGCTAAAAAGACGCTTATGCGCCTCTTGCAAGCCTACGGAGAGCAATATGGTATGAGAGGTGCTAATTTAATTCCAGTCAACATGTACGGCCCACACGACCACTTTAATCTCACTAGTAGTCATGTTATTCCGGCTCTTATTCTTAAATTTTATGACGCTATAAAAAATGGAAAAAACATGGTAGAAATTTGGGGTACAGGAAAAGCTTCTAGAGAATTTCTGTATGTTTCAGATTGCGCTGAAGCAATTGCTAAAGCTATAAAAGTAGAACCGGGACTAAGACCTATAAATATAGGAACGGGTAAAGAAATAACAATAAAAGAATTGGTAGAAGAAATATCTGAACAAATGGGCTATCAAGGTTTTCTAAAATTTAATTCAGACAAACCAGATGGACAACCTAGACGATGCCTAGATACCTCAAAAGCTAAAAAATTACTAGGCTTTGAAGCAAAAACAGATTTACAAACAGGATTAAAACAAACCATAGAGTGGTTTTTAAACGATAACAATTGGGAGAAAAACGTATGAACATAGCATATTACATAAATCAGATTAACCAAGAAGAGAAAACGACAGAGCTTTTTAATAAGATGAATGAGGATCTAGAAAATGGCGCCATTGACAACGGGTCTGTATTCTATAAAGAAGTTGGACCAAGCGAAGTTCAACCAAAATTTGGAATGTTTAACTCCACAGAGATTTGGCATTTCACAGGAACACTAATCGCAACAAGCATGGAAACTTTTTTAGACGCAATCAAAGCTATAAACAAGTACAGTCTTGCTTATTTATTTTACGGTGATGTCAAGCATGATGTTTTTGCATTGATAGGTATATCTAAAAATACAAAAATCTTAACAACAACAGAAGATGACCAAAAAGAAGTTTATAGACTTACTGGTAAAAAGCCAATTCTTATAGAAGATGTAAGCCCATCAAGAATACAAAAGGCGCTGGGATGAAAGATTTTGAACAAAAAGTAATTAGTTTGTACCAAAAAGACGATAAAAGTACATATCAAATTGCAGAAGAACTAAATACATACCCTAATAAGATTAGACGTGTGCTAATAAAGCATGGCGTTGAGATCAAAGATAGGAGTGCAGCCCAAAAGCTTGCTCTTAAAAAGGGTAGAAGTAAGCACCCTACAGACGGAACAAAGCGCACAGAAGAAACTAAAATTAAAATTAGCTCACAGCTTGTAAAGCACTGGGACGATCTAGACGATAAAGAAAGAAAAAGAAGATCTCTAGAGTCTAAGAAACGCTGGAATAATATGCCAAAATCTAAACAGCAAGAAATTAGAAGCAAGGCGACTCAAGCCATTCGCGTTTCTGCTGTGGAAGGATCTAAAATGGAAAGGCACATTGCAACAGAAGTTAGAAAACTAGGATATAAGGTAGAGCTACATAAAAAAATAATTTCTGCTGAAAATTTAGAAGTTGACCTTTACATTCCAGAATTAAACACTATAATTGAAGTAGATGGTCCGTCACACTTCTATCCCATTTGGGGACAAGAAAAGTTAGAAAAACAGATGAATGCTGACCTTAGAAAAAGTGGTGCTTTGCTTAGTAAAGGATATGCTATTTTAAGGATCAAATCTTGCGGAGAAGAGTCTTTGTCAGAAAAGAACAGATTAACAAATATTGTACTTGAAAAAATTAAGGATATAGGGTATAACTTCCCTGTACGATCCAAACGCTTTATTGAGGTTGAATAATGAAAGATGATTTGTTTGAAGATGTAGAGTTGGCTAGCCCGTCTAATACTAACACCGCCGTAAAAGATGTTATTGATGACGGATCTCCAATGCCAACTGATCCAAAATGGAACGATTATGTCTTGAGCTTGTTTGAAGAAAACGAGCTATTTGATAAAATGCCGTTGACAAACGGACTGCGTAGAGTAGCTGAACTGCTTATGGGTAGAATTGTTTTTAGTGGCCCTTCTCAGGTGTTTCCGCCTCAAAGCGGGAATGAGATTGGTAGGTCAACTGTTATTTGGAAAATACAGTTTGAAGACGGCTCTACTTTTTGTGACGTTGCTGACTCTTGGGAGGGCAATACAGACGACATGTTTTGCGTCTACAGCACCGCCACAGCAGCAACGCGAGCAGAAGGGCGCGCTTTGAGAAAAGCCCTCAGACTACGAGTAGTGGCCGCAGAAGAGGTCACAAAGAAAGACACTGCTAAAATTGCTCAAGACATCAGTAAAAAGAAGGGTCTTGACGTAAGCAGTAGCGAATATGATTCCAGCGGTACTATGACTGGACCGCAGGCTAACTTTATTGACGGTAAATCAAAACAATTAAATGTTGATGCTCAGAAGGTTTTAAAGGAGGTTGCAAATGTAGTAAATATTAGTAAAACTACAAAGAAACAAGCAAGTGATGTTATTGAAAAGTTGAATGAATATCAACAAAAGAAAGACACTATTCCCACAGATTTTATTGGATATAACCAAGATTGGAGAAACTAATGAGAGTAAATTATACTACTAAAAATGGTCGCGTTTCTGTAGAGTTGAACGGAGATACTCAGCGTGAGATCTTTGAGCAGCTTTCTAATTTCCAAGAGGTTTTTGACGAAACCGTTTGTGGAAAATGCGGAAGTGACGATGTTAGGTTTGTAGTCAGGAATGTCGATGACAACCTTTACTACGAACTAAAATGTAACGACTGTGGCGCAAAGCTTGCGTTTGGCGTTATGAAAAAAGGCGGTGGACTGTTCCCGAAACGTAAGGATAAAGAAGGCAACTGGTTGCCAAATCGCGGATGGGTTAAGTACAATCCTAAAACGGGTCAGGAAGAATAGTGTTTAAGTCTTAATAACTAGTATTAGTTATTCACAGAGTTACACTATTATAGACCCCACCTTCATTGGTGGGGTCTTTGTGTTCATAACAGAATAAGCAAGGAATATAAATGAAAATTGTAAGCGGTAAAAAATACTTGGTGACAGGCGGCAGTGGATTTCTTGGTTTTAAATTAATAGAAAGAATTTTACAAGCTGGCGGAAGTGTTTCTACAATTTCTAGAAATGAAGGAAAACTAATACAGCTAAAACAAAGTTTCCCCGATATAAAAATTTACACTGGCGATGTCTGTGACCCTCTGGACGTGCGTCAAGCTATGAAAGGTTGTAATGGCGTTTTTCATCTAGCCGCATATAAGCATGTTGGCTTGGCAGAGTCTTATTCCAGAGAATGTACTAGATCTAATGTTATTGGTAGTCTTAATGTTTTAGAGCGCTCTGCTGAACTGGGTTGCGATTTTAATCTAGGTATAAGCACAGACAAGGCAGTTCAAGTAAGTGGTATTTATGGGGCCAGCAAACTAATCATGGAAGGTTTGTATAGACAGTTTGAGAAAAATTACCCCAACACAAAGTTTAGACAGGTTCGATATGGTAATGTTTTGTATTCAACAGGATCTGTGCTATGTAAATGGAGAGACTTATTAAAAGAAGGCAAGGAGGTTGTTGTAACCGACCCAAGTGCGACACGCTTTTTTTGGACGATTGATTCTGCTGTAGATTTAATTTTTGAATGCTTGAAAGTTTCAGAGTCTTCTGATCCATACGTCCCAGATATGAAGTCTATGTCTGTCGGTGACTTGCTGCAAGCTATGGCAAACAAATACTTGCCCGATGGAGCGGAGTTGAAGATAAAAACTATTGGCCTGCAAGTAGGAGAAAATTTGCATGAAAAGGTTCATAGTGACGGTAGAGACTCTTCTCAGGTAGAAAGATTTACGATAGAAGAAATAATGGAGTTGATATAGTGAAAATAGCAGGCTTTTGCTCAAGTCATGATTGTTCATATTGCATTTTAGAAAATGGAGTGCCTATTGTTCACAACGAGTTAGAGCGATTTATTAGAGAGAAAGAGCCTACAGCTGACGCTTTTAAATTCATGATTAATTCTGGTGAAAATCTAGATGAAGTTAAACACTTTACGCATTGTTTTGATACATGGAATGGCGGAATTGAAAGAAGGTTTCCTGATTCATTTAGAAAAATGAAAGACATTCTTAAACGAAATGGCGGAAGGTATTACATTCCCGGTCATCATCAATCTCATGCTGCAAATGCGTTTTTCTCTAGCAATTACGATGAAGCTCTAATCATTACGGTAGATGGAGGCGGTAGAGATTATGGCCCAAAGGGAGAAATGATTATCACTAACTTTACCGTCTGGGAAGGTAAGCAAAATAAGATTTCAGCTATAGACATTGTTGACGGGACTAAATTAAATATTGGAACTGCTTGGTCCTCAGTTACAGGGCAAGCTTTTGGGTTATCCACTGGACATCCCCAAGGAAATCAAGCAGGCACAGTAATGGCAATGGCATGTATGGGCGAGCCAAAATATCTTGACGTTTTCCTAAATGCAGGACTGCGCGGGTCTACAGGACTTGACTTTGCATACCTAAAAAGTATAGTTGATAAAAGTGAACAAGACGCTTTTGATGTAGCGGCATCTTTACAGGTAGCCACTGAAATAACAATTAAAAATTGGTTTGCTAAGTATTTAGAAAAACATCCATACAAATACCTTTGTCTGTCGGGTGGCGTTGTTCTTAATTCTGTTATGGTTGGTAAACTCTATGAGTGGTTTCCTGAGCTAGAGGGAATTTATGTTTGCCCTGTACCATACGACGCCGGTCTTGCTATAGGCGCTGCTCAATACGTTTGGCATCATGTTCTGGACAACCCAAGAATAAACTGGGAGGACAATGCAACACCTTATTTGGGACGCCCCGTTGACAGCAAAAAAATTATAGAAATAACTCAAAACTATTCTGAAAAGGTTAAGTATAAACAGGCAACAGACGATGACGTTGTTAACTTGTTGTTGCAAGATGGCAATGTTATATCTGTCTTTAATGGTGGCTCAGAATCTGGACGTAGAGCGCTGGGAAATAGAAGTATTTTAGCAGACCCAAGAAACCCATCTATGAAAAATGTCTTAAATGAAAAGGTTAAACATAGACAGTGGTTTAGGCCATTTGCTCCATCTATACTAAGGGATCATGTCAAGGATTGGTTTATTAGAGATGTAGACAGTCCATACATGACTAAGGTAATAAAGTTTAAAGATTCTGTGGTGGATCAGGTTCCTGCCGTAGCTCATTATGATAACTCTGCTAGACTACAGACAGTTACTCGTAAAGACAACCCTTGGTATTACGGCTTGATTGAAAAATTTTATCAAAAAACTGGAGTTCCCATATTATTAAATACAAGCTTCAACGATAGAGAACCTATTGTCGAATTGCCAGAACACGCGCTGGATTGTTTTTTAAAGACAAATATTGATTACCTTTACTTTTCGGACGCCGGAATTATTGTGGAGAAATTATAATGAAAATTTACCTTACGGGACATCCCGGAAGCAAACATATCTTACCAGCTTCTTCTTTCTTGATTGATAAGTATATTGATAAAAGCTTTGAAGTTAACTTTTTAAACTTTGGAGATTATGATTCATCTGAATTATTTACTGGAAATTATGTAAAACTTTCGGACCAGCAACAAGGGGGAAGTAACGCATGGGGAAGGTATTTAGCGGAATACTTTAAAAGTTTAGAAGATGAGTATGTTATATTTTCTTTAGATGATTTTTTCCTGTGTAGAAAAATAGACATGAAGGTATATGAAATACTTTTTGATGAAATGAAAAGTGACCCAGATATAAAATGTGCAAAATTAGGCATAAGTCCGTGTTATAGACCTCATGAATATAATATAAGAAGCGTTGTAGATGATGTAGAGATTTTTTACCTAAAAGAAGGCGTGGGATACTCTGTTACAACTCAGTACTGCATATGGAGAACTGAAGCGCTAGTAGATATTCTAGAGAACTCTTCTACAGCTTGGGATTTTGAAGCATATGGGTCAGGATACTCCAACAATAAAGGCTATAAAGTAATTGGCTCTACGACCGTTTGCTTGCCTTATGGAGAAAGCTCTGCTGTATCAAATCGTCACACAGGTAAAGTTTCTATTCTAGGGCTAGATAAAGACACTATAGAGGAAATGATATCTAAAAATATGTTAAATGAATCTGAACTAATTGTGGGGCAGCCAACAGGAAGGGTGGCAAATTATTCAGATTACAAAGATTCCATGACAGACGCTATAGACGTAATTGAATGCCGAGAATTCAGAAAATTTTGCAATCTAGTTTTAGACTTAGCAAAAGACAATAAGTACAAATAAAAAGAAGCCGCCATAAAGACGACTTCTTGTATTGGATTCTCAGGAGAAAACCGCTGATTTTATAGGTATTCTACAGTGAAATATAGCCCAAAATCAGTTTTACTTCCAATCGCGTCTGGTGATGCAGAAAGAGCAGCGTACCAGTCGTGACGTTTTGCTTGGTGGGCAGAACCCTCCGTGGTGGCGCCAGCTATTCCATCTAAAGTATTAGCTGTTCCGTCTGATGTATTTCCGTTTATGCCGCTTACGCCGGGGCTTTCTGTGAACGAAAGAGGAGTAACCGTATTGTCAGTTCCGTCAACATGCAAGAAGTTAGTCCAACCGTGGCTACCTTCTCCATTTCCTCTATGTTTAAGGGCTGTAGAGGCTCCTTCTGTATCATTTGGATGTCTAACCTCATAAACAGCCGTTGTTACGCCGCTAGCATTTTTAGTGATATCAGATCTATCAAAGATTCTAAGCTGGCAATTTTTAACCCTAACAGCCTCGTTATGCTCAAATCTAATATTCAATGGGGCATAGTAATTAGGTATTACTTCATTATCTTTTTCATTGTTTGTATTGAATTTAACACCAGATGCCGAAGCATATTTAGTATTATTTAACTGTTGAGCTTGGGTTGTTCCGTCAGAGTTTGTGATAAAAGTAGTATCTTGAAATGAGTCAACAGGAACAGACAGGCCAAAATCACCCCCAAAAAAGCCAATTCCAGAGTTAGCGTGGTCTATAAATACACCACTAGCGTTGGTTGCCGTTGTCAAGTTTCCGTAAAATTTTATTGTAGCCATGTGTAAATCTCCTGTAAGGTTTATATATTATACACTATAATTGATTAGTTTTTAAAAAGGTTTGATTGACAGATCTATAAAGTTTTCAACGAAAGATTGGTTTACATTTCTAATTCCTTGGTGGGATATGTCTCCATGAAATTGAAAAAACATATCAAATTTTGGAAATGTCCCAGCCAATACGTTTGGATTGGACACATTAGGGTCGCCACTTAAAACTACGGTTGTCACCTGACGACCGATAGTAGGTTCTATATTTTCTTGCGGTACGGTGAAAAAGGTGTTTGATGGATGACCAAGAACAATAGCTGTAGCGGTAAACGGTATAATCGCAAAATTATTTTCTTGTCTAAATACCGGATTTGTAGTACCGTCTACGGTATTATTAGGTGTTCCAAGAACGTAAGGCTCTTTGATTTCTGTGGCAACCTGCGGTTTATAATCCCATTTCTCCACATCTTCAAGAGATCCAGCCATTATATACCCTTTAAAGGTTCTGTTTGAATACCCACTACCCTCAAAGTTTAAATGTGGCAAAAATTCTAGGTCTGATTTAGTATCTTCATTTATACCAGTAGTTGATCCCGCTGGGAAGTCGCTTGGCAAGAAACCTTCGCCTCTATATACGTAATTTACGGTTTCTCCTAAAATAGTAACATCTTTTGTTGTCCACTCTAACTTATTAATAGAACCGCCCTCTCCAGTCGCGGCCACTCTAGCAATAGCATTAGAACCTGTAGCGCTTTCTATTTTTAGTGTATCGTTTAAATTATAATCTTCCCCAGCGTCCTGTACAATTAAATATTTTTCTTGCTCTGTTATTAAATCTGCTAGGGTTTTGGTTGGATCTACACCGCTAACATTCAAATCATCTGTCAAGTCGTTAGGAAGTCTAATTGTACTTTGCTTGTAAATCCAAGGTAGCAATCTTCCCCGTCTTTCATTGTTGACTTCCCAGTAGCCAGTTGGCGCAATCGGAGTAAACTTATTTTGTATTTCTTTCCGCTTTTCTCTTTCTGCTTCAGGAAACTGCTCTGCCCACAAATCTATATGTGTTAAAGTGGTTCCGTCATCTTCTAAAACGTAAGGTCTAGAGTCGTCGTCAAAAAGACCTTCGCTAAACAAGAGTGTACCTTGAGGGACGGTAGCTGAAACATTATATACAAAGTCATTTTTAATCAATACATCATTGTTAACCAAGCCATCCCAACTAATATCAAGAAAAGCGCTTGGCTCTCTGATGTCAACGTTGGTAGCCGCTTTATCAACAGCAAATAGTCCACTAGCAGTTATCCCTTGTTTTTTAAATTTAACACCAGTCGGCTCTTCTGTTAGCGCATCGTAACTCAGTGTATATCCGGGGAAAGTTGTTGTGTCATTTTCGTAAAGCGTAGAAGAAGTAGACCGATAACCTTTTTCCCAAGGTCTTGAACCATTCGGACCAATAGGAAATTTATTACCTTCATTAAAGTGATGTACAGCAAAAAACCTGCTATCAAAAATAGTTTGATCTCTAGGCCAAGCTTGGTAAACTTTAACAAATAGCTGGGTAGTAGAAGCTTGATTGTATAAAAGTTGAGTTTTTGCACCAAGCATAGCTTCGTGTTGGCTAACAGTAGTATTAAATATAGCGTTTTGACCAATGTATGTATCTGCCACAAACACAAAGCCACCCTCACACTCACAAGTCGCCTTTGCGCCAATAACACCAAAACCACCCATTGTTTGCTCGTCCGTCGCATCAGCCCTGCTAGCACCTAGCGCGTCTGGCGTATTACCACCGTAAAAAAGAGTGTTAGCCATAGCAACAGCAAAACCTTCTTTTTTAAACTCAGCAGAACCTTCTTTATCTCCTTGAGTTCTGTAAATAGAATACTCAAAAGGCATTGCGGGAACACCTATTGCTGCTTCTAAATCTTCATCATCTGCTAGAGAAGGGGTATCTCCGTATTTTTGATCTACGATAAGATGATGTTTAGTAAATTTTTCATCTTTATTATAAATTCTTACTTTTGTTCCAGTTCCAAAGATAGGATCTCCGGGCGTAATACTTGTTTGTCCTATGCTTGCTGGTCCACGGGTAGCAAAGCCATAATTTGAAAAACCACACTGAGTAAGTTCTTTTACAGAAAACGGTTCATTGCTCGCACCTCCGTCTAACTTCTGATCCCACTGTGCAAAAACGGCATCTCTTAAAGGTCTAAACAATACATTGTTTGTATCAACAGGTTTAAAGTCAAGTATTGCTTTATCGTCTTTTTCGTAGTCTTGGTTTGTAGCTCTATCAATCGTGTCGTATAGAAACTGAAAAGAAGTAGGATCTAGCCAAAAGTCGTGATAAGAATTATGTATCTCTGGATATTGATTTATTGTGCCAAAAACATCTGGGTCAGTTATATACTTTTGTACATTGTTAAGATTTAATATTGGGCCACCGTTCTCTGCGCTAAATGGGCCGTTAGTGAGAATATCAGCAGGAACATGGAACATTTGATGACCAGCACTAAACAAATTAACATGTGCATTTGGAATTGCGTCTATTTCTTCGCTTGTCAAGAAAAATGTGGGTGAAAGATTGCTAGACCTGTTATTGTGGTCGTCAGCAGGATTAAAAATACCTTGACTTTCACCTGCAACGGCAAAGCCCTCTCCATTAACACCGTATGGACCACCGTTTGTAAATTGAGATAAATCAAAAAACGAGTCGTCTTGGCTTAAACTGCTACCTGCACTATTTCGGGTGTTTGCTCCGGGCCTCCACCCCTTGCCAGTTAAATTGTCGCCCTGATCTTTTACTGCTGAGTTTAAATTAGTGTATTTCGCTTCATCATTATATCCTTTAGGAAAAGTGCAACCAAAAAATGGCACAGTCCATTTACCGCATTCTTTTCCTCTGTCATCAAACTGTGCAAACAAAGTTCCGTCATAACTTCTTCTGTTGTCTGTCAACACCAAGGCATTACCTAAATCGCCCCTTAACCCTCCAAACTCTTTGCCCATATAATCAAAACTAGTTATTTGAGCGTATCCGGGCCAAGTCTTACCTTCATCTACAACTTGATGTGCAACTCTAGGTCCGTATTTTCCAGTCCATTCACTAGTGGTTCTCGCAGCTAGATACTTCTTAGCTATCGCGTCTTCCATAGCAAAGGCATCAACTGGCCCTGCATTTGCATTCTCCCCTTTATCAAATTGTTTTTGGTCTTGACCTTGACCGCCAGAATTTGGATCTGCAAACCTAAAATGATATCTTTGATTGGTAATATGATATGTGAATTGCCACTCACTAACATCTTTCATGTCTGCAAGTACAACTTCTTCTTCACCTACGGCAAGTTCGTCAATCCACCATAAACTTTCTCTGTCAGTAATTTTTACATAATCACCCTTCTTGTATGATCTAGGGTTCATATTAAATACTTGCAGTTTTACCTTTTCCTTGTCGTCACCTCTACAGCTTCTGGGGTTCTTGTAATTTGGCGCCCACTGAAAAGGATTTGAATTTTGTATATCTATAGGTATCACAACCCCAGTACCCGGAGTTATTTGAGGGTTTGCAATAGGATCTTCAAAATGTTCTTTCACGTCCATGTTGTCAGGATCAAGATCTGGCAAGTTTGCCCCCGGAATATTATCAGAATGAACTATTCCATATATTTGCTCAGACCCAGCAGCAAATGCCCCATCATAAGATCTAAATCTAGTTTTTAGCTCACCGCCAACTTTACTATTAGGGGAGTTGTCAGCAACAGCGTCAGACTCTCCATCTTCTGAACCTAGCTTATTTGTTCCATCTGCGCCCGTTGCTGGAGCAGCAATCTTAATAAACGGGACGGCTGAAGATTTTGTTGTATCTAATGGCTTTTTCTTGTTATAAAGATATAATCTAAAAGTAAATTCCTCTTCAACGACACACGGTTCAGCACCTTCAATTAATCTTAAATTCAAAAAAACCGTATTTTTCCATTCCACATAGCCTGCATTTTTAGATCTTCTAATATCCTTAATAAACTGCTTAGA
>TARA_R100000805_G_scaffold18301_2_pt1 | contig 25782 bp, 20 predicted proteins | sample TARA_R100000805 | Tara Oceans TARA_R100000805 (sample SAMEA2622832) | marine metagenome | biome: marine biome (ENVO:00000447); feature: surface water layer (ENVO:00002042); material: "saline water (ENVO:00002010), including plankton (ENVO:xxxxxxxx)" | depth 5 m
TACCAAACCGTAGTTGGTCATTGTCATCAAAACTAATATTATTACCATTAGTATCTAAGTTACCGCCTAGCTGTGGTGAGGTGTCATTGACCAGGTCAGTAACTACAGCAGACCAACTTAAATTACCATTGGCATCTGTTTTTAAAAATTGACCATTAACAATATTATTTGGGAGCGTTAATGTGTAGCTTGCATTTGCACTATGCGGTGGGGATTTTAGCTTTACACCATGACTATTCTGACTACAGTTAAGCTGCAAGTACCCATCAGAAGATCCATCACCTTTTACTTCTAGTCCAGGAGCAGATGATGTAGAGACAAGACTTAATTTACTGCCTTCTATTCCAGCGGAAGATGATATATCAGCATTAAGGATACTGCCATCAATAATCATTGCTGACGTTATTGTGTCGTTGCTGGGAGTTCCAATGTTTACAGTAGAACCAAGAACTATTGCAAAATAATCTGACCCATTTGCAGGGGCGGCAGATAATTTAATTGTGCTGCCATCTAACGCAAAACCTTCTGACGGTGTAGATGTACCACTATTCGGCTTTTGTATTACACCATTAATACTTAAAATTATTTGCTGTGCATTACTTGGTGCATTTGTAATTGTAAAATTTTGAGTACTGCCATCAAATGCAGGGCTAAGTGTAGATATAAAGAAGTTACCAACAGATTGTGCTTCTTCAAAAGCGCCTGATACTGAGTTATAAACTAATAATTTCTGAGTAGAAGTATTAAATATTAAATCCCCTGCATCATTATTGCTTGTAGGATTAGAAGAAACTACTCTATATCTAGCGTTAAAATCATTTATATCATCAGATAATTGCAGTACATCTTCTTCTTTTGCCAATAACTTGTGATAATTATATTCTTGTGCAGCACCAGTAGAACTGACAAGTAATCCTAAATTTGGAGACAAGGTTTTATTTCTCAAACTTGCTGGAAAGTTTTTAATAGTAACATTGTCAGAACCACTTCCTACTGTCCTGGCATTACTTGCTTCTCCAGCATTATTAATAATAAGACCATCAGCATTGGAAATACTTATAACAACACCTGATACTGGTTGTGTTGCAGGGAAACTATCTTCATCCGCTATAACTTCCAATCCACCAACAGGAGCTATTTGATTAGCTACAAAATCTACAACAGCACCAGAGGTAGGAAAATGAGCATCACTATTTGTAATAGTGGTTTGCTTATCCATTCCTGATATTTGGTTTAAATCATTTACATCACCTGTAAAACCATCTAATTTATTCAGTTCAGAAGTATTTGCCGTAACTCCATCTATAACTGCTTTTTCTGCATCAGTTAATGGATTTGTATTAGCATTAGATTCATATTGTGTTTTAATAAAAGACGCATTTATACTGGCTAATTTTGTTTTTTCTGCATCAGTAAAAGCATTAGTGTCGTTTTGTGACTCATATAATGATTTAATTTCAGATCCAGTTTGATCATCTTTTGCTGACGATTCGATGTTTGATAGCTTTGTTTTTTCTGCATCAGTAAACGCATTAGTATCGCTTTCCCCTTCGTACAATGACTTTATTTCTGCACCTGTCTGATCGTCCTTAGCTGACGATTCAATTCCGTCTAGTTTGCTTTTATCACTAGCTGATAACGTACCAGGGTTAGACCCAGAAGCTGCCTGCACCTTAGATCCAGCAATGTTTGCACTTGCATTAATGTCCGCATCAACAATAGTTCCGTCTAATATTTGTGCCGATTGAATACTACCAGTTCTTTCCAGGTATGCTTTTGTTACTGCATCCTGTGCATTGGTAGGGTCACTAACATTCTTAACTTTATTATTACCAGCATTAAGATCTCCTGTCATAGCCTGACTACCATCAGACCTGAATTGCGTAGCACTTAAAGTTGCAACATTATTAGTAGCTGTAGTAGATGCGGTTTCAGCAGATATGGATTTAGCAGCAGATAAATCATTCTTATCTTGCTGCTCCTGGACAACAAATAAATTCTGTAAATTTGCATTATTTAAGTTATCACCAATAAGGTTTGATCCATCTGCAAATTCAACAATCTGACTACTATCAGGAGTATCTCTTTCAAGAGTTAAGACAACACCATTAGCTAAATTATGCGGATTTCCAGTAGCTGTTCCTGAGTTTATTGTTGAACCTATTAATTGTATTGTTGTATCGCTAGTGAAGTTATAATCTGTTCCGCTTACTAATAATGCTGTTTGTGTATTGGCTAAAATATCACGACCATAATAAACTTTTATATGATCTTTAAGAATGTAATTAAAAGGAATTGTGAAAGTATGTTGTGGACTTCCAGAATTTCCAGTAAAGGTGGCATAAGAAAGTGGCATCTACAACCCTAATGGTTAAATGTCGTATCTTCTTAGGTCGTGGTTTTTGCTGCTAAGTACAGTTCAACGCTATTGTAACCTTATTTTGACTCAAGAACAGGATTTTGGCTAGATAAATTATTTACTGTAGCTTTCGCTTCTGTTAAAGCCTGATCTCTTAGCTCAATCTCTAGCATATTAGTACGTTCTTGCCATTTTAAAGCTGCGGCAGAATCACTTCTACCTATAGCATCTGTTGTAATCAATTCATAATATTTCTTTAGTTGAGCCATCATTAAGTATCCAGGCATCCTTTTTAAATCTGCATTAGTTTTATCTGCCACTCTTACATCAGCAGTAGTTGTTGGGTCTGCTTGCATGTTTATATATATAGGATCATTCATTAGTGACCTGGCAGCATCTATAAATATTCTGCCGTTACCTTTTTCGTCAAATACATGCTTTTCAAGTAACGGATTAATTTTTATATCCACTATTTCTTTTGATGTTTTCTGTCTAATTCCTAAACTTTTTAAATTTACAAATACAGGTAAACTAATTCTTATTGACTTGTTAGACCCACCTAGTTCTGCCCTTGCAACTGGCCCAAGCATAGGTACACCATTTGCTCCTGGAGCAATAGACCCATAAGTATCGTTAAATTCTTTTTGTAAATCATCGTCCATTGGTACATCCATTAATCTTTTTCTTAACAATGGATTTGGTGGTTCTAATAGCTCCAGCATTTGCAATTCAGCATATACTTTATCGTTTGGATGCAAATGAGGGAAAAATCTATGTTCTAAGTAATGAACAAGTTCCATACCAAAAGGCAATTTTATGTTAGACCCTAACCAATCTTTATCTTTGTAAGAACCACCAGCTACACCAGCAAGACCTGTCACGCTATATGCAGCATTTTTTAAAAATCTTTCTGCATTTTCTAAAACACCAATATCATATATTTCTTCATCTTTTTTAGTTATTTGTGCATCTCTATATAAATCAGATTTTTGTGAGTTTGTTGCTCTTTCTGTGCTTCTTATAATTCCTATGCCTGGTATTTGACTGCCACCTATATAACCAAATAGATTCATCGGCCTTCTTCTTCCGTACTGATCACCATAAGCAAGGTCAAATATTTGTGAAATAGTACCTAAAGACGTATTTCTAACAATGTTTCCTACTAATACATCTAGGATTGCACCAGCTATTTTCTTTTTGTCAAAATCACTTCTCACCGCTGTTTGCCCAGAATCAATTATGTCACTTATCAAAAACATAGTATTAACAATAGGTAAACCACCAATTAAAGGTACACCAAACATGCTGTTAGGTTTCTTGCCTTTTGCTTTTAGTTCTGTAAGCCATGCCGCCCTTTCTGTAGGATTTGTTGGCCCATTACCTATTATCTGATCATTAGCTTTTGCTATAAGAGCCATGCTCCAAATGTGCATTGCAAGTATTGCATCGGATTTTGCACTAGCTATCTGTTCTGGACTTAACCTTCTAGCACCAGTAGCGTGACCTATCCAATCATTAATACTTGCAAAACCAAGACCTTTCATGTCTAACGAAACACCTTTCATTGGTGCAACAAGGTATGGTGCAATAGTAATGTCAAACAATGGAGATGACTGCCTAGCTCCATTAACAACTTCATAGAATTTTTTACCTAAAAAGTTACCCTCGCCAGGAGGACTTTGAAATCTCATGTCTTGTGAAAACTCAGACGCACCTCTGCTAAGGTCATCTAAATTAACTGGCCCTCCATAAGTGTTAGCAACTCTAGTTTCTATAATTTCATCGGCAACAGCCCTATCATCCATTATTCCAGGTGGAATATTTTGTTCTTGTCTATAAGCTTTTATCTGTGCTTCTGTTGGGTCTAATTTATAAAATTGTTCTGCAAATTTATCATTTACATATTTGTTTATTGATTCTTCGTCAAATAAACCTAGCTGAACTCCATTTCTTCTAGCTTGTATTTCTAAATCTGTTCTTAATTTATAGACATGATAGCCGTAACCAAAGGGTGCATCTAAAGCTGCTAGTGCGGAGAATCCTGGTCTTAATGCCGCTGGGTGTTTTGTCTTTCTAAATAACCATAAACGTGTAGCAGCATGTATTTCTCTTCTGTATTTTTCTGGATTTAAATAACTTTTCCAATTTCCTTCTACATTTAAATCAGCTTCTAGTTCAGCAATTCTCTTTTCTACTGGTTCATAAAACTTACCATAAGTCTCTACATTGCTCGAATAAAACATTCTGTCACCTTTCCAGGCATCCATAAACAATTCTTTCCCTGACTCCCTTACAGCTTTATATGCAGCAGCGTAACCTTTCCAGTTTGCCTGCCATGCTTCCATAAAACCTTGTGATAAAGATGTTCCGTATGGTCTGTAAAAAGTGTTTTTGTATAAAGCATGATACGGCCCTCTTATTGCCATAGCTACATTAGAACTAAAAGCAAGGCCCATAGTTCTTAAATTAAATAATTGGGAATCTTTTGCTAATAAATTTGTATGTCTAAACCTGGCATCTTTTACCATTTTAGGATCATATCTTTTTCTAACGTCTGTACCTTGTATTCTTATATTATTTAATTCAAGATTTAACTGACCCATCGCCTCTTTTGGTCTTGTTATATTTTCGGAAGCAGCAGTAATTACTCTTGATATAGATTCTTCCTCTGTTGTGTCGGTAATCTTTTTGCCCTGGATACCTAAAGAATCTACATAAGCTTCAGCAGTTTTTATATTGTCAGGTATAACAGACCCAGCATCATTCACTACCTCTAACTGGTCAGGAAATAATCTACCTTGCTGTGCTCTACCAGCTTTAGACCATTGGTTTCTATAAAAATCATAAGTAGCTTCACTCATTAAAGCTAACTTGTAAGTATTGAAAGTTTTGCCTAATAGCTCTGCTGGTACTTCTGCATTAGGATTTCTTTCCATAAATATATCAATATCATCAACAGCTTTTATATAAGCTTCTTTGCCTTTGTCATGAAACCATCTAGCTCTAACCAAGTCTTCTACAAATGTTTTATCACCTTCAGTTAGTTTATTAACAGCATCTAACGCTTGGTTTATGTTTAATTTACCGTCATAAGCGTCCGATAACATTTGAGCACTTTTTAATGGATCAGAATTTAAAAATGCAAACCTGGAATCTAATGTATCTTTGCCAGCTCTTAATAATGCCTGCGAATAATTAGCCCAATTAGCTACAACATCTTCTGGCCTATCTCTTAATTCTTTTACAAAATTAGTAGGTTGATTCTGCGGAATACTTACACCTGGTTTCTTTTTAGCTTCTATAGATTGTTTAATAAATTTTTGTGTTTCTAAATCTTCTAAATATTTAGCAGTACGATCCATTGCATCCAGGAACGTATCATCATTTGGCATTTGATTAGACATTTGTATTGTCTTCATCCTTGCTATCTGCTCGTCAACTTCTGCCTTTTTTCTTATTAAAGATTGACGTTTTTCAAATAAATCATCACATTTAGACATTAGATACAACCTCCTTTTGCTACAGAATCATTCCAACCGTTAAGCATATTCTCATATTCAATCTTTTTAGTGACCAAATAATCATTAATACGCTGCGTTAGCTCAGGGATGCTTCGATCTAATTCAGCATCCATTTTACCTATCATGGTTTCTAGTTGTATTGGTGTAAGTTTATTTACTTTTGACTTCCTTGCAATAGCACCGCTTGCTGCTAACTCAAAAACATCAACATAGGTAGGATCTTTTTTTAGTATTAATCTTAATTTTCTACCAAATTCATTTAAATATTTTTTAGCTCTTTCAAATACAGCTTTTAATCCACCGTCTTGTAATTTTACTGTCCTGTCGCTAAACCATTGACCAAATGCTTCCGCTTGTATTTCTTTATTGTTCATACCAGGTTGAAAATTACCCTGAGATCGTTTAATAATAGAAATCATCTCTTCTATAGCTTTTGGCTGTTCTAAAGCATTAGCTAACCTTTTATCACCTAAATTATTTAACATAGCCTGCACAGCATGAAATGCTTCATGACCAGCATCAGCAAAAAATCTCCTACCTTTCTGTGAAACACCTGATAACTCGCCTCCTAAACGTCTTCTCAAATTTCCATGAAGAGACAAATAAATCGAACCTCTCATTGCGCCCTGATAATCAGGAGGAACAAATATTGCCGAAGTTTGACCCACCCCCATATTACTTAATGGATCAGAAGGATTTCGAGCCATAAAAGTAGCTATGTCAGGCCGCCATTGTGCAGTAGATCTTACATTATCTTCAAACGAAAACATTTGATCCATATTAAGTTCATCTAAAAATTTAACTTTGCCTGGTTCTATACCAGAAATAATCATCGCTTCTTTTAAAGCTTTATTTGCTTCATAAGCCAACTCTTTGCTTTGATTCAAAATACCTTCTGCATCATCTGCAATACGCTGTCCATAATCAGCAAGTTGATCCATTTGGTTAATTTTTAACCTTTGTTTATACAACTCTAATGCTCTCCTTACGTTTGCCTCGTTATAAGTACCGCCAGTAAAATCAACATTTGGAGCAAAACTCATGCTTGGTGCTTCAAAGAATCCCTGGTCAGGTACTTTTATGACCATACCCGCAGCATTGTTTGCAGCAGCACTACCAGTTTCTTCTTTTACATAGTTTTTTACAAATTGATGCACCTTGCTTCCATGTGCTCTTGCCTTGTCAGGATCTACACCTTGCTGTTTTAGCATTGCAATTATGTCATCTTCTCTTGCAGATTTTTTAGCTTTACTTCTAATAATGTATGCAACCCTATCTAAATCATTATCAAATTCAATTTCACCTAAACCGTAACGAGGTTTCATTCTTGCAAATTCATTAGGTAATTTAAATCCTTGCGTAGTTTTATTGTTTAATTCATTTAACACCAGGTCATACTCTGCTTGACCTATTAATCTTGGATCTAAACTATTAGACGCATTTGCTTCTAACTCTTCAATTCTTTTCAATTCTGCTTCAAATATTTGATCACCTATTTCTTCGCCATCTTTATATATTTTATTTAAATTTTCATCTGAAACTAAATCTAATCTTGCTTGTTCGGCTTTTTGTCTAGTTTCTACATAAGGGAATTGATTTCTTTTTCTTTGTATATTGCCTGCAACTCTTTTTGTAAGTGGATAGCCACCTTTTTCTAACTCTAATTTTTTAGCTTGTAATTGATCTACGGATAAAGTAGGAATTTCTTTTTTTAACTTATTAATAGGATCAGTTTCCATTTGCCTAACAAATTTTTTGCTACTTTCTTCCATAATTTTTAAAAAATCTTTATTCTTTTTCTGCTCGTAAGTCATATTATCCCAACCTATTTCATCCCTTTTGGCAGCAACACGATCTGCATTTATAGCGTCATCTAAAGTTTTGTGTTCATCGCCAAGTCTTAATTCGTCACTAAACAAACGTATTGCATCGTCACTTGCTTCTATCTGACCTTTTTCTATACCTTCGTCTAGCTCTTTAATTACTTTGCTGATGCTTACGTCTGACGGCTTAGGAGTTTGTATTAAAGGTGTACTAGGAGGCCTTACTTCTCCATTCATTGCAGCTTTTTTAATTATATTGTTTATCATTGCCTGCCTACTAGGTAATTCTGTTGCAGTAGGTAATTCTGTTTGTATTTCAGGTGTTTTAGTAGGTAAGACAGGATTATCTAATATTTCATTTATTATTTTTGGCTGTATTCTTCTTGTGACTACTCCAACTTTTGCTCCCTGACCAATCTGTTCTGCACCTTCGTTTAATAATTTGCTTATATTTGTATCTGCATATTTGTCAGCATCAAACTGTGCTATTGCAGATTCAGCAAAATTCTTTTGATTTGCAGCTTCAAACCTGTCAATTTTACTACCAGCAGCCTCTAGTCTATCTGCACCTTGACCAGCTCTTCTAAATAAATTACGATCCTGAACTAAATTTCTTCTAATAGATGCTGCTAACTGGCCCTTCTCAATCATTAAATTCAACATTTCTGTATTACCAAACAAATCAACTTGGCCGCCTTCTGCTGTAGGAGCATTTTTAGCTTGTTGCAATACTTCAGAAAAAGTTGCGTCAGTTACATCTTTCTTTTGTAAAACTTTATATGCAGTTTGCATGCCAGTTTCATCAAGACCACTACCACCAAGCAAGAATCCTCTGTTTTGTGATATTTTGCCGTCTAATACGTCCTGGTAAATATTTTGCGGCAACTTGCTAAGAGCTAAACCTTTAGCTCCTAAACCAGACTTTAACGGAACTCCTATATCTGTTAATTGCTCTGGACTTGTTATGTTTGATTCTTTTAAGAAATTAGCAGCATCAAAAGGAGTGCCACCACCTTGAGCAATATTAGTTAATGCTCCTTGTTGCCTCGCAGTTATAGCATCTGGAGCATCTAAAAATTCAACTTTAACTGAAGGTATGCCTAATTCTTTTGCTTTTTGCAATCTGTTATGTCCATTAACCATATTAACTATTCCGTCTGAATCTTCCCATACCTGTACTACACCTTCTGCATCGTTATTCCATTTTTCTACACCTTCTAATGATTGACCTTTTTGTACTCCTTGAGCATCAACACCGCCTTTATATTGAAACCTAACTGGATCTAACTTTATTTCATTTACATTAATATATGGCATGCCCATTAACCTGTTAGGCATTAATGTTCTGCCTTCACCTTCTAATTTTTTAATACCATTAACAACATCTACTCTTGTAAATTCTTCAAATTCTTTGCCTGTGGCATCTGATATTACGTCAAACAACTCTGTGCCATTTTTAGGATTTGCAAGAGACATTAAATTATCTGTTGGCACTTGTCCTATACGAGCATTAATATCAGTTATTGCAAGGCTTTCTGTCGGTGCAGATACATCGCTATATCTTAAAGGTTGTTGATCACCGTCACCAGCTCTTTTAGATATTTGTTCTATTACTTCAGGTATGTTTGTTTCTACCTTATCAACTTCTGCTATTAATGTATTATCTAAATTTTGTAATGCCTCTTCAACTGAATCTGATTCTGGTGTTTTTGCTGTAACTTTTTCAGCATTAGTGCCATCAGGATCTACGTTTTTTGTGAAAGCAAATTTACCACCAGCATCCTCTGTGATAATTCCATTAGCTTTTTGCGTATTTCTATACATCCTTCTTGGGGTAGTCATAGATTCCCCTTTTAATGCTCTTTTAGCTTCCTGAAAAAGTTTTAATTCTTTTGCTCTTTTTGCAAAAAGCTGTTTTAACGGTATTGCATTTAAGCCAACCGCAGCCGTAGAAGAAAGAGCTAAATTATATCCAAAAGCAGCATTTGATGCCTCAGAAAAACTCATTCCAGGTTTAGTACCAAAGTTTCCTCTATTGTCATCTAAGAATGTGCTTGGTATTTCATCAATGGCATTTATTGCAGCAACCCTACCTATTGCCCTCATAAATGTTTTTGCTTTTGTAGGATCTAAACCTTGAACTGCTTTAACAACAAAAGGAATCTTAGAGGCACTTAGTAACGCTCCAGCAGGGATTGTAGCAGCCGCTAAATAAGCATTTAACATTAAAGATGACCTAAAATCATCACCTCTTTTTTCAGCGGTTGTCATTTCTGAAGGAGGCTTAAAACCGCCTGCTTTATATCCACTTTCTACAAATTCGTCCGCACCTCTACCTATTGCATAATCTGTATAATCTCCTTTTCTCATGTCAGTAATAGCCTTTGTAGCATTACCAATAGCTTTGATTGTTCCTAAAGCATAAGTATTATCTAAATGCTCAGGCAAAGTTAATTCAGCTTGTAAATGCAATAATGAACCAAATAAATCACCAACATCACCGCCTGTAACATTACCTTTTTTTACTTTGCCAGCAAAATTTTTAACTGACTCTAATGCTGCACCACCTCTGCCTTCTGTTACATCCCACCAAGGATGATCAAGTTCTCCTTGTTTCTTCTCTGTTTCTTCCTCAACTTCTGCTACAAGAGTTTCTTCTTCCTCGACAGGTTTAGTAATTAATTCATTTGTGTTTGGATCTTGTTCTAATGGCATGACTTAACCTCTGTAAATAAATCGTTTTGGTGCTGTGCCACTTAAAACATAAGCAATGTAATTAGTAGCATCAGATAATTGACCTGTTCCTGGAGAAAACCCTTTAGCTGAATCTTTTAATCCTTTCAGCTTGTTTCCTTTTCTTAAAAGAAAGTTTTTTGTGTCTTCATTAGGATAAAACTCTTCATCTTTATAATGCTCTAAAGTATCAATAAGTAACTGATATGGCGAGATATTGTATTTATTTGCTGCTGATCGCATAGGTACAGGTATAGGATTTCCCTCCATTACCAATTTCAATACTTTTTGTGTGCTTTCTTTATTAAATAATGGAAACTGTTTATAGTCGTTTTTTTCTATTCTTGACATAGGAATTGTATCTCCCGCACCAAGACTGTAAGCGGGTGGAATATCTATTTGTTTTTGATCTTTTTTTTGTTTAACTTTTGGTAAAGGAAACATATTTTTTATAGCTTCTTTGTCTTTATTAAATTCAGTAATACTTTTAACAATTACTTGTGTTTGCTCTGCTGGATCTAAATTACCTCTTTGGTTTATTTCGTTAGTTAAATCTGCAAATACTTTATCCTCTAATGTTCCGCTATAAGTCATAGCTCCTCCCTGCTGAAGTGGCTTTAAATTACTTATGTAAGCATCCATATCAAGTTTGCTTAAGTCTAAATTTTTATCCAAATACAAAGGGCCAAAATCTTTGTAGTAAGTATCTACTTGTAACTGCGTAGCTTCTTTTATTTTTTTATTAATTATGGTTGTTTCGTACGCACCACTAGCTTCAGATCTTTTTTGTCTTGTCATGGTTGCAAATTCTTGCCATTTCTTTGTTTTATATGCTGCTAATTCTGGTGGAATACCAGCTAATGCTTCAGTTAATTCTTTTCTAACTGCAACTTCATCGTATTTAACCCCATGCCTGCTTTGATTTAATGCAAATATTTCTTCTACAGGTGCAGTATTAAATGTAGTTTTTGCAGCAGTTTCATCTAACTGATCTATTTCCTGGAACAGTTTTATTCTTTTAGCATATTGCAAGCTATCATCTGATAATAATTCAGCTACAGCAGCGTTATATTCTGCACTACCTTTTTCTAATGGAACAATAGTTTCGGCCCATTTAAGAACAAAATCTTTTTCTGCCGCCTCTTCTCTTCTTTTATTTATTTGATGTGCAGCATTACCAATTTTATTAGATTCAATAAGAAAATCTGCACCAAACATTTCACCAGCAGTAGTTATTTTTGTGACATTACCTTCGTCATCTGTAACCATGTGTACTGGCACACTTTCTAACATTCCTAGATAACTAGCAGCTCTTTGGGAATGTTTATTGTTTGGATCTATAGCTTCTACTTCAAGCTGTGCTCTTAATGCCAATAAAACATCCTTTTTAAATTCTGTTGGCTCTAAAGGTAAACCTAATTTTTTTACCTGGTCATTAAGAATAGTTCCTAAACTTGCTACTAAATCATTTTCTGTTAATTCTTCTTTTTTCCAATTTGTTAATGCCTGGTATAGCTGTGCTTTAGTTAATGTTTTTTGTAATTCTTTTTGAAATTTTGTATATGCTTTTAAATGCTTACTGTTAAAACCCTGCCATGACTTGTTCACAGAAGGAATTGTAAAATCAATAAAACTTGCACTTGTTTCATCAACCCCCCAATCTTGAGCTAATTGCGTAACGGCTTCTGCTTTTATTTGATCTAATCTTGGGTTTAAAGGATCTAAAGATACTATCTCTGCCGCATATTTGTTGTAGGCCCTATCCATATATATACCAGCTTCACCAGCAGCTAATTTACTAAGTTGGTCTTCTCTTGCCTTTTGCCTCCAGGGATTAACTTCATCCATCATCATGCCTGCAATGGCATCTTCCCTGGACACTTGCTTATTAGTTGCAGCGTAATTTTCTGCATTATTTATAGCTTGTTTATTGCTTAATGCGTAAGCTTTTAAAACATCATTTCTACCTTTCTGCTCTTCAATGCTTTTAACAACTGGCCCTAGCTGACTAACAGCCTGGCTTGTTTGCTTTAAAGCGTCAGATAACTGTTTAAAGCTGTTGTAGCCTTGAACATTCATCTCGTTAGATCGTTGAATAATATTGACACCTTTTGGAGTCGGCATTTCTACTAACTTAGGTGGTGCAGCGGGCTGTTCTGACCTATAAGACAAAAATCTATTTACTGGCTTGGCAGTAGGATTTAATTGATTTTTTGGAAGTTCTTGTACCATTACGCTTTCAACGCTCCATAAGTAGATAACCCAGCAGATAAACCACCAGCAACAGAACCAAGTAATGCTGCCCCTGCACTTGGCCCGCTGCCAACCATTGATGGCCCTGCTGGGCCAATTAAAGTAGGCAATGGAGCAAATGGTGGAATAGGATCAAGATACTCTTGCTGTTGATAAAACTGCTGACTATTGTATTGATTTAAAAATTGAGATACAGCACCAGCTTGCTGCCTGTTGTATTGACCTTCTTTGAATCCATCATTGATACGTTTTAACGTTGTAAAATCTCCTACCTGTCTTGCGTAATCATTCATCAACCTATCTACAGATGGCCCTTCAGTAGCACCCGCTGCAATAGTACTTCTAGCTTTTAATGCTTGCACATTGTATTGATATAAAGCTACGGCATCAGACATTGCTTCTTGTTGAAACCCTTGAGCAAACGCTTCGCTTGTACTTATGTAATCTGCACCAGCAGATGCCCTTGCTCTTGTAACTTCTTCTGCACTAACTATTGCTTTGCTTAATTCATAATTTCTAAGAGAATTTGTATATGCAAGACTTTGACCATAATTTATTTTTTCTCCCCAAAACCTATATTGATTATTTAAATCTGTTTGAGATGCTTGCTGCCTGGCAGACCAGGTGGCAAATTCATCAGATGCTTTTTTATAAGCTAATTTATTAACATAATCTTGTCTTTGTGCCTGATAGTTTGCTATTCCGCTTAAAAAATTAAGACCGCCAGAAACAATACCAAAACCTACTGCTGGTGCAATCATTAATTAATCCTCCAAAATTGACAAAATAAATCTCTTGAATGGCCGTAAGGTCTTGGGTCTTCTACCGTAAAACCAAGATGTTTTAACCATTTTATTGACGATTTATTTTTATGATACACCCAATTACCTATAGGTTTTCCTGTTTTATCTAAACAATATTCAACCCATTTACGCCCATCAATACATAATTTTTTCCTATGATTTTTTGTAGCAGTCAATCCGTCCGTACCTAGTAGCCAAATAGATTGATTAGTGACACCAGTTAAGCCAACTGGATCTCCATTGTCTCCTTCTATGGCTCTGCAAATATCAGAATTTTTAGCACTTTCCATAACAGCAGTTAAAGGATCTAGGTCATGACTTAGACGTACTTCTAGTTCATCGGCCTCTCTCATTGCTAAACCAATTTCCTGTATAACTTTTTCGTTAGGCTCTATCCATTTCATCGCAATGACCTCGCTTTACCTGTAATTAAGGCAGTCCATTCACAAGTAGAAAACTTACATGGATGCGGTGTGTCATTCTTTATTTCAACTACACATCTTTCTCCCCTGGACATTATGGGTATAGTAAATACACCTTCTTTAAACCTGTTGTCATCAGGGTTGTATCCGTTAGGCAATGCAGAGCCTATTAAAGATATACGGCTACCTAATACTGTTCCGTCAAATTTATAAACAGATGTATCTCTTCTTTCTGCCGTAACTTCAATATCAAAGTATGCAGTTTCATGGTATCTAAGTTTTGCATGTCTCACCTGTGTTCTTTCTACGTTTGCAGCAGCTTTACCCCCTCCAATTTCTTTATATAATTTGAATTTTGTAAACCTGTATCTAAATTCATACTGCTCACCAAAGAATATTGGAGCACCAGCCCAATTTCCAGAAGCAGTTATTGAAGTACCAGAAGTTATTGTTGACAGTAAAACACCGCCATTAAAAGTAGTATGAAATCCTGACCATGCCTGAGTAGTGGCAGCAGCAGCAAAAGGTAAAGTCCAGGTGGTTGTGTTTGCAGTAGGGTTATAAGTTCCAGAAGCCACTCTCATAGATGCTGGAGTGTCAGTAGTTGTAGATACCCTACGATCTAATAACAATGGATATGGGCTGCCAGAAGGGGGTTCTGGGCTACGATCTTGTACTGGTATCTTTTCTAAAAATACTTTTGTGCCATATCTCATTAAACAAAACAAGGTTTCTCTAATACATAAAACTTGTAATATTTCATCTGCTCCAGCAAAAGTCCAATGACTCCAGCTTGACTGTGCTCTTTCTACTCCACCGCTACCACTTCTAAGAAAATATTTATAAACATAAATTCTATCGGTAAAGCCTGTTTTATGACTTAATGCAAATAAAGCATTACTTGTGTCATTAACAGTAATTTTAAATACGCTGCTCGGTACATAAGCGGAAACATATCCTGTTAAATCTTGTGCATCAGCAGTTAAGGCAGTACCAGCACCACGAACACTAAACTCTCTAAATTGTGAAAAGTCACCGTTTGCCTGGCAAAATATAATACCTCCACCAGCCAGTTGTGGCCTAACATTTGTATCTATTTCAAATTGCGTTAAAACTGTTATTTGTGCTGTTGCTGGAGTTAATATTGTTTCCGCTGCATTAAATCTAAATTGATATTGAGAACTGAATAAAATTAATTCGTCCTGGTAAGGTATTGCATATTTTAAAATACTTACCCTATTGTTACTGGCTACAACATCTATAGGGTCACTATCTAAAACAGTAGTAACTGTTTCTGGAAAGAAACTAAACAATGATCTAACCCTAGAAAGTATTACATTTTCATCTGCAAGAAACCCTAGTCTGTTTTTATAGATAAATATGTCATTAATTGGATTTCCAATAAAACTTGGATCTGGAGCTGTATTTGTATCTCCCGCAATACGCTCTCCCCAACTTGGAATTTTTACTTCCCAGGCAACACCGTTTATAGTTCCTGATTGAGTAGATCCATTTGCAGGGCCAAAGAAAAATGTACCATCTGGTAATGCCACTAATAAATGAGGCATAGTATCTTTGTTTATCTTGTATTTATCGCCAGGTTTTACCGTTTCACTCCATGTACCTTCACCAAATGTTCCACTTTTAGGTGCAAAAGATACATGAAAATCATCAAAACTATTTGTTGGATCGCCTTCTATAGTGACCTGGTAATTTTCTGGAGCTATAGTTGGTAGTTCCGTAAAAGCTTGAACTTTGTCAAATATTGCAGTTATATCAGCGTTTGACCTAGCATCAGATACAGATATTGTTATCGCATTATTAGATGTGACATGTATGACAGCACCACTCCTGGAAAAACTTACGCCTGATAAAGACGAAAATCCATTAATAATGTTAGTGGCAATATCTTCAGAACTAATTCTATTTTCTGTAACCGTGCTACCACTTGCAACAACAGGTGCAACCGCAGTTTGTACCGTTACTTCCGTACCATTTATGTTTACTCTGTATGTTTGTCCGTAAGTAGCAGCTCTAACCCATATCAATGCTTCGTGAGTAGTTGACCTGGCAACAACAGGTGCAACGTCATTTGTCATTGCTGGGCTGGTAAGCGTATTAGTTATAAATGTAAAATCAGCAATAGTAACAGCTCTTAATTGAGTTTTTGCGTCAGTTATTGTTGATAGATAATTATAAGCATTGCTTGCTGGGTTTACAGTTTTTTGATTACCTTCCAAATCAAAAACTTTAATAGTATTTGATGTTATGACTGCTAAAAATTCTTCTACTTTATCTCTTAAAATACTATGAATAAAACAATCACCAAAACTACTATTAGAAACTAAACCTATTGTTTCGCTACAATCTCTTTTTCGTAAACCTTCTACGATAGAAGACATTCCATTAATTTGTATTTCTGCTTGGGAAGGATCACGTTGAGCATCAGGCTGTTGGCTTATGCCCTGAGCTAAATTTGGTATTGAATAACTTGTTAAAGAACTCATAGTCTATATGCAGTACCTATTCTTCTTGTTGCTAATCCCATCGCTGGATCATAAGTAGGAAATGGTAAGTAATTACGACCACCAGTTAATATGTTAGGCACTTCTTGCTGTTGTTCCATGCGTTCTAAAACTATTTTTGCGTCTAATTCATCTTTTGATGTGTATTTAAATAAAGCATCAGATCCTAATACACGATCAGAAAATACTCTTGCAGCTCTTATTGTTATCCATCTGTTGTAAGCTTCTGGCACATCATCCCAGGCTAGTAACCATATAACATCAGCTTTAATTTCAGTTACTGTTGATTCCATTATGTATCTTCTTTCCTGTAGATCGTATATTCTTTGACCTCTTAACTGATACCGACCAGCATATAAATAAGGATCTAAAGCAAACTGTAAAATATTTTCAGGAACTTTTATCTCTCCTGTACTTGAATCTTTTTGAAAAGGATATTGAAATTCTGTATTCCAGCTCCAACCTTTTGTCTGACCTTCTTTATGAAACTCCAGTATTGTCCTTTCAGCTTGCTTAGAATCATCTATTTGCTCTGTCTCTAAACTGTTTATGGGCTGCTCTCCAATATTTTCTAGCAAAACATTTACTGCGTCTAACAACGTAGTACGTCCTTGTGTAATTGATTGGTTTCTAATGCCCATAATTATTTACACATGTGTTGAATACATTCTACAAGAATAAGAAAAAAGAGCCAGTAAGTGACTCTTTTTAGACCAAAGTATGCAATTTGATATTAAATCAAATTTATGGAATTACAACTTTACATGCAGATTCAGCTCTTAGGACACCCATACCTAATGCTTGACGAGCAACCATTAAGTCAGCTTGATGCTGTACTCTAAATTCTTCACCTGTCATTTGTAGTTGTGGAGATAGTAGTGATACAACTCCTACAGCTTCTTTGTTAAAGATAAGACCTTTGCATTTGCTTAGGTTTTGTGCGTAATCAGAGTTATGATCACCAGCTACTAATGAATAGTTTGCCTGTGTAACGTGATTAGACATCAAGATTGGAATACCAGCAACTTGCAAGGTGCGGCCATCTGCAATAGTTCCGCTACCGCCAAAGTCAGCGTTAATAGCTCTGGATGACTGTGTAATCAAGTAATAATCTTCAGGGCCAAAAACAGCACACATGTCTTCAATGCTTACATCTTTAGATTCAAAACCAACTCTGGCATCAAAGATTGCATTAACAAGAGCATCGCCTTTTGCCTGGCGAGTAGCACCAGAGGCTGTGTAGTCTGTACCAAGTGTTATGCCTTGACCAGTTCTACCGCTGTTAGATGATTTGTTTAAAGGCTCAGTAGCATTAGAAGCAGCAGCAAAAACCATTCTTGCAACACGCTTATCGTATTCTACGGCTAAAGCTCTTCCTAATTCAGTTGTATAAATTTGTCTAACGTCAAAGTAAGACATTAATTCATCAACTTCTAAGATCGCAACGTCTGCAACCATCAATGCGTCAAGATTAATGATACGCTCATTTAAATCTGAAGGATCGTTGCCGTCACCTGTAATGACAGTACCTGGTTGATGATAGGAGGCACTTAGCTTGCCTGTAATTGGGAAGGCCACGGATTTGCCTCCTCTTATGTTTCTTTCTCTAGTTTTGCCTTTAAAAACGCAAGCTCTTTCAAAAGCATCGAGAACCTCGGCAGAGCCAAGTTTGAGCATTAACGCTCTGTCTGTATCAAGACCAGTAGCCCCAGCTTGCCAGGTGGCAGCAGAACCCTTAATCTGACCCAGACGGCTTAAAGTTACAGCCATGTGGATAAAAAATTAAATTTACAAAATACTTTTAGTTCGCCTAATTCAATAACATCCACAGGTTATCCACCTAAGCGGGCCTGGTGCTTGAAATGCTAACTGCTTTTAATATACTAAAAAACGTCAGAATTGAGTAGTATTTTTGCAACTTTGTCTCTATAAGCTTCGTCAACGTCATATAACCTTTGACCTTTACTGTTAGTTTTATTCATTGCATCTAAAACCTGTTGCTTGCTTTCATATCTATTTTCCGTTGGTACATTTCCACCTCCATAAAGTTTTGGCTCAACTACAGCTCCAGGAGATTTCATTTGTGACTGAAAAAATTTTAACGCCCATGTAGCAGCTTCTTTGTTTGTATCTGCTATTTGGTTGTATTGATCCAATACATCTTTATCAACATTTTTTTCAGCCCATTGAGTAACTTCTTTAAATGCTTCATCCCCGCCAATAGCGTTTCTTACCTCTACTCCATCTTCAGGTGTTAATCCAGCAACAGGTGCTTGCGATTGCTGTGCAGCATTAACATAGTTTTCTACTACAGCTTTAGGAACATTAAAAACTTCGGCTAAAGTATCAAAGTTTTCACTAATATCTTCACCGCTATCAGCTCTTTTCATAATATCTGCCATATCTAAACCTTTTTCTGCCAAAGCTTCTACATATTCTTTTCCGTATAACTCAGAAGCCGTTTCTGCCGTATAATTTTCGTCAGGTTGATTTGTAGTTGGTGGTTCTGCTGGTGGTTTTTCCTGTTGTTGCCCAACACGTTTTTCTAATTCTGTATAAGCTTTTTCTAAATCTTCCTGAGTATTGAATTTTCCTAAAATTTTATTATTAGACTGTGCAGCCTCTTGTTCTTGAACAAATTCTTCCAATAAATTCTCTTGCCCTGGTGCGACAATACCTTCTAATTGTTCAGGTGTAGAAATTTGAGGACTGTTTGGTGTTTCGGTCATGGTTATTCAGTAGGTGTTTCTGTTGGAGCTTGCATTTCTTGCGTCATTTTTGCCGCATTTGCAAGTTTTTGTGGATCAGCCATACCTGATTGCATGGCCTGTTGTGCTAGAGCTAATTGTTGTTGCTGTTGCATTTCTTGCATCAACTCTTGCTCGGATTTTACCAATCCAACTATATCAATACCCATAGAATAAGCTAGACGTTTTATTAATTCAGAAGGTTTAACATAAGTTGCTAAAGCTTCTGGGCCCATTGTTTGACCTAGTGTTTGAACAAATCTAACTAACTGCTCTAAATCATTACCTCTACCTACTGCTGATAAACCAACAGTTATTACTGGCTGCACTAAATCAGATGGTAATTTTGGCACTTTACCTTCTCTAGTTAAAATATCTAGTTTGCGAGCAACATAAGGTATTTGAAATTCTGTACTTAAAATAGAATAAATAGAACCTAAACTATTTTCTATTTGCAATGCCTGAAGTCTTACTTCTTCTGCTGTAACTCTTTCTGCATCTCTCATGTCGGCTAACATAAAAGCTTGAGATAATCGCATTTCTATTTGTTGTTTAGCCTGCATTGCAACTGACATGTCCTGACTTTTCTGCACTTGCAATGCCAATACGTCATTTGGATCGCCAGTAACAAAACTACCGTTAGCAGCCCTAGCTAAATCTGCTGCCTTTGTAACCCCTGACGGTTTTGTAAGAAATAAAACTTTAGATGACGCTAATGCACCTTCTGCTATTGCCTGGCATAATGCTTCAACTGTTTGTAAATCTGCTAAAGCTGCACTCTCTACATAAGACACACCGTATGCTTGACCATCTACTCTTGTCATGCGTAAAGGTAGCCAGGGCGATCTATCTTTTGGTGCTTTACCTTCTGTTCCTGGTACAATTTTATTTTTTACTTCTTGATGCCAGTAAACTTGACTATCTCTCCATTCAATATGCGTATATAAACGACATTTCTTTTCACTATCTGGCTGATTGTTATAGTCATCTTCTTCTACACCCGCTAGTTCTTCATCCTCTTGCATTAACATGTCTTTTATAACAGCAGGCAATACTTCATAGGCTAATTCTTCGCAAATAACAGATTCCATAGGATTACCCATAGGATCTCTTGTAATCACAAATCTATTAAGATGAAATACACGCAAACCTTCGCTTGCTACATAAAGCATGGCATTGCCGCTAACTATCAGGTGCAATAAAGCTTCGTGAAATACAACCCTGTCATTACTGGCTTCAATTTCTCTTAAAACCATTCTTTCTATTCTGCTCAATGCTTCTTCTGTCGCAGATTTTTCATCAGGGCCAACACCTTGCTTGGCTAACTCCCCTTCGTCTAACGAAAACCTAAACATCTGTTGCGTTGGAGGTAACAATGCAAGCAACATACGGCTTGCAAGGTTAAGAACTCCTCTTGGGCCTATACCGTTCCAGGGTACAGGATAATTTTCTTTTGAATTATATGTAGGTTCTGCTGACTCTGGAATTAAATATGGCATTGTTAATCTGGCACAAGTCCTGGCTCGATCAAGATGATAATTTCTGTCTTGCTCATGAGTTCTATAGAACTTCTCAGCCATAGCAGTAGATGTAGAATAAACCATAGTTAGACAGCAATGTTTGCACCAGATCCAGCGTCTGATTGACTACCAGAACCAATTTTTAATGATGTACGAGTTGTTTTAGCACCTCGTCTTGTTCTGTTTCTTGTATCAACTTGAGCTGTTTGAGCTCTTCTTGGATCTTCGGATAATATTTTTAAAGATCCAGTAACAGCTTGCCCTCTGGCTCTGATACCGCCTAATATTGCTTCTTGCTCTGCTCTAAGACCAGCAGCTTGTGATTTCTGGCCTGCAATTATCTGTGCTTGCTCTGCCTGCATTGCCTGCAAACTTGCTTGTTGTTGTGCAGCAGTAGCTTCTCTTTGTATTCTCAACCTCTCCAATTCAGCTCTTTTTTGTGCCGCCAAACGATCAGCTTCTGCCTGTGCTCTTGCTGCGGCCTTATCAACTCTATGCTGTTTTTCTCTTTCAATAGCTTTACGACCTTCATTAACGGCAAAACCGCCTGCAACTACTTTTGCTATTGGTACTACTGCTGGTGCACACATAATTATACTCCTATATTAAGGCCAGCACCTTCACTAGCTGCCATTAAAGATCTATTTATTTTTAATGTTTTTACTGGTTTATTTTTCTTAGGTTTTGCCGCTGTGGTCTGTGCATTTGTTGGTAGATCTGCTTGCTGAGTCGTTGTAGCGTAAGTAGAGGTTTGTTGTGCGGCAGCAGCGGCAGCAGCGGCAGCCTGCTCGTTACCAAGCTGCTCCTGGAGCTGTGCAGTCTGAGCATTAGCAGCATCAATCTGACTTTGTAATTGAGTTTGAAAAGTTTGTTGCTGCATATTCATTTGTTCTTTAAAAGCGTCTAAAGAAGCTTGATTTGCTGCAATTTCTTCATCACTTGGCCCTTTATAAACAATATTTGGGGCTTGCGGTGTACCAAAACACATAATTAAACTCCTAAGTGTTGTAAGTGAGGTTTAGACCAGAGCCAGAACCTTGTTTTGTGGCTGTTTTTCTGCGTATTCGCAAACCACTTCTACCTTTTCCTTTAATACCTCTGGCTTCAGCACCAATTTTTGGTGGTTCTGCACTTTTTTCTGGAGGTGGAGGCCCAGCTAAAGCCATTAATTGCCTTACCTGGCGATCAACATTATTAGCTGTTATCTGTTTTTGTGTATTTAACGCTTGCAAAACATCTTGTTTTTCTCGTAACGAAGCCGTCAGTTGATTCTGTATCAACATAGTTTCGTTATTCATTTGTGCCTGAATTGCTTCTTTTTGCAAATCAAACTGCTTGTCGTAAGCGTTATAGTCTGGTTTTGTGATTGTTCCTGGACTACCACCACCAAAACACATCAGATAACCTCCAAATTTAAAGGATTTTGTTCCTGGGCTTCATGTTGAGCTATCAAATACCTAACAACAGATGCTTGACCAGCTCTAAACCACACCTCTTTGTCACTCAGATCAAGGCTTGGTGACTTATCTGGAAACTTTTCTGCTAAAACAGCAAGTAATTTCTTATCAATAGTTGGAAAATAAGACATTACAGAGGTGTAATACTCTTTAGATTACCCTTTTTGCATGAAATATGTAACCTTTTGGCATAATATAAATAATATATTGCATATATGTAAACAAAATGGCTGAATTATCAGAACTTTACGCAGAAATGCACGAATTAGTAGCAGAACAAGTACTTGAAGATTTAAGAGACGGAGATCGTAAAGCAAGACAGGAAGCAATGCAACTTTTAAAGCAAAATAATGTAACTGCTACAGCAGCAGAAGGCAGTACATTGAAAAAATTAAAAAATAAACTTGATTTTACAAGTCTTGCAGATAAAGTTGTACCTCTTACTGCCCCACCGTCAGTCTCTTGACACCTCCATAAGATTTACCAGTAATAGGTTTTCTAGTCCAACCCATACATATTGCGTCAATAGATCCTACTGTTTCATCCATCCAGGCATCTAATTCTGCCTCTGCTAATTCATCAGTTCTAGCTTTTTGTGCCAAAATTTGATCTTGTGCAGCAGATTCGACAAAAAATCCACATGCAATAGCTAAAGCATCTAATCTATCGTCAAAACTCAAGCATCCTTTTTCTGCGGTAAGACGGCTTGCCTGAAAAAACAAACTCCTGGAGTAACCATGCTCAGGATCATCGTCATGCAGCCTGTAATCATTTCTTATAACTTTACTTGTAACAACTAATCTATGTTGTTGTATCAATGGGCCTAATACATCACAAAGTCTATGTTCTTTTCTAATGTTATGCCTTACTTCCTCAATAGTTACAGGATGACTTCTTAATAAATGCGGCTTGAGCAATGCAGAAAACATACCGTCACCCATATTTGATTCAGCAATTACATAATTTACATCCCATTTATGTGCAACATCAGCTAAAAACTTTAAAACTTCATCTGCATAGCCAAGAGTAGAGCCACCTGACTCTAAAAGAAACATATTACCGTTTAATTCAGCGACAACAGCCCAAGCTAATTCATCCTGGCCTCGGCCTGCTGGATCTATTGCTAACACACATCTCCATTGTTCCTGTTTTGATACCCAGCCATTTTGAAATATAGGCTTGTGATAAAACCTGTCAGAACCCATACCGACACAAACTAAATCTTGCAACCGTTGATCAGGTTGATTAGACCAGACCACAGTTTCAGGTAAAGCTGTACCATCTATATCCATAACCATAAGATCACCAAGACGTATTGGAAATCTATCAAGGTTGGCTAGTCTGGTATTAAGCATGAATTGCAACTCAAAAGAAGCCTTAGTCATAGAGGCTTTTCTCTGGAGAATATCTTCATGACCAAATCGCTCTGGATCTGTAGGCTCATGTATGAGGCTGGGGTTAGAGATGACCTCCTCCTGGATCGTAGGATCGAGGTTGCCCTCGTAGCAGTCCAACTCCTTCGGATACAACGCAGGCCAGTAACGTGCAGAATAATTCCTTTCTCTTACAAGACGTAAATATATACTTGTCTCTGTATGAGGTGTGCCAAGATATAAAATTTTACGAGGCAGTAATTGATCTTCTTCAGGCTTAATTATTGATTGTATTTCTTCAACAGCATGTGCAACCCTTTCCTGTTTTAATTGTGTTATGACATTAGCTAAAGTTTCAACGTCATCCAATATTGCACAAGTACAACGCTGACCAGTAGTTTGGCCCATAATACCCATTGACCTGACAGAAGGAGACTGTTCTTTAGATCCTGGAGCGACATCAAAAGCAACATTACTGAATCTATCGGTATTACCTGGCATGAGACAGTTGAGAATATCTATTTCACCAATACATCTCAACATAAAAGCAGAAAAATCAGTAGCTTTTACAGCAGTAGCTGAGACAACAAGAATTTTTTCATTCGGATCAACTCTTAATCGCCATAACGCATAAAAAGACGCAAGAATTGATTTACCTAACCCACGAAATGCAACAGTAAGGCTTTTTTCAGGCCCATTCTGCATCCATTCACATACTTTTAACTGTTGACGAGTAGGTGTATCAGCTAACCCTAATTCCCTTAATAAATAACATGTGAAATTAGGAAAGCTATTTCTTAAAACTTCAGGAAGTGGTTCCCATAGCTCTTGCATTATTCACTTTTTTCTTCTTCTTTTTTCTCTTCCACCGCTGGTGCATCCTGTACATAATAATCAGCAGGCTTGCTTGTCTTAAGGGTAGTATCCTTTACAACACATGATCCAACTAAACCAAGATCAAGACGTTGATTGTTTGTTAAATAAGGCATAATTTTTAATAAATTAATTACAACAAAACCCCTCATAGGCAATAAGGGGTCTTGAAGAACCCCCGCTGACCACGACCAAGCAGCAAGCTACAAGGGTTATGTAAACATTACCGCTTTTTAGCGGTTTTTGCAGCTCTCTTAAAGTTTGCAGCAGTAGGTGCTCCTTTAGTTCCAGGCTTTCTCATTTTCTCACCAGAGCCAGCCTTAATCCTTTTTCTTTTTGCATGGATGTTTGCATAAAGTCCTCTTTTGGCCATTACTTCTTACCTCTGTTGCGTAATACTGTAAAGTCAGCAGCATTTATTTCAGTTTTTGGATTTGCCAATCTAGCAATCTTTTTTTGCTTAGGAGACAAATCCTGATACTTAGCTTTAGCCATTACTTCTTACCACCTTTTACTTTCTTCAAAGGTTTTACTTTCTTTGGTTTGCCGTATGCCATAAGAGTGTTGTAGGTATCTATCTACTAAAGTAACGTCCAGGACGCTGCTTTGCATCCTCTTCTCTACGCTTTCGTAAATATTCTTTAAATTGCTCTCTATCTGCTCTTAATCCATCCGTTATTCCATACTTCGCTCTTATCCTTCTCATGCTTCTCTTATAGCTATACCTCTCCTTCGGTGTTAAATCCTTTTCCTCCTTTCCATAATTAATCTGAAACTCCGCTATTTCCGATTCCATTGTCCTGTATCCTTTCATATTTAGTTCTGTGTAAAACAACACTTGCCATTTTAGCAAACCATGATTAGATTAGAGACGTTAAGGAGATTCCTTCAGCAAGAATCTTACAGAGAACTAACTTCAAATAACCTTTACTTTACATACTTTCTCTACCAATATTTCTTCAGCTTACCTCGATAAACCTCTTTCGTAATAATCCCTTTTTGGATCTCACGATTAAGGGGGGTTATCGAAACTGATTCGGCTACTTTTCCCCATAGTCCCCCTGCAATTTGCCTATAAAATAGACTTTTTTATATAAATTAAGGTCTTATTGAAGGTGATACCAGGGGAGGGAGGGCCAAGAGCGGGCCAAGAGTTATTAACAGGCATTAAAACACCTGGAATAACTACACCTTAAACACTTGCAGTACTGTCCAAGTGACAGTACCGCAGGCCGTTTAGTTGTTTGCCTGGGTAATTGTCCAGGAGGAAAGCCAACGGCCAGCCACACACACAAGTAAGCACCCGCCAGAGAATAGCAGAACACTCTATTGTAAAGTTTTATTAACATCTTATTTGCAGTAATACAAAGTTA
>TARA_R100000805_G_C3626437_1_pt1 | contig 25590 bp, 29 predicted proteins | sample TARA_R100000805 | Tara Oceans TARA_R100000805 (sample SAMEA2622832) | marine metagenome | biome: marine biome (ENVO:00000447); feature: surface water layer (ENVO:00002042); material: "saline water (ENVO:00002010), including plankton (ENVO:xxxxxxxx)" | depth 5 m
AGCTTTCCAAGTAGTGTTAGCATGATCATAAGTTAAAACTTTTCCATCAATTCCGGCTCCAGCTGTATAAGTTACATCACTTAAATTATCTAAATTTAAATTTACTACTCCAGTCTGACTATTTACAGAACTAACAGCATCTGTATTATCTATTACATCAAAATATGTAGATAAAACTGGGTCAGCTGAATCTGTATTAAAAACAATATGATCTCCGACATTTAAATTAACTCCTGCTAAAGATCCTCCTACTGTTACTATGTAGAAATCACCCTTTTTTGCATTAATTAAAGATGGATTTGAAGTAGTTGCATTATAAGAACCACGATAAACAAGCCCTCCACTTGAAGAGCCTCCTCCACTGCCTGCAAAACTAAAATTAATAGACATATAATTTAACTCCTGTTAAAGCCACAATATAAAATAAAAGCATCTGAAGAATCTGCTTTTTTGTATGCAATACTTGTTATAGATGAAGATGATAAAGCTTGACTATCTACAGAATAAGAGGATAGTACCGGGATAACTGCATCACTATTTGTTATTCCATCATTAGCTCCAGATGCAGCTCTTAATTTAATATAGGATAAAGTGCTAGTATTTGAAGAAGCTGCTCCGATATAAGCAAATTTTAAATTAGCATCAATTTGAGCTCCGGTTACAGTATCATAAAAATCTGAACTGCTAACAGAATTCCAATCTGTATTAGATATAGTAGAAGCATCATAAGCAGCTACTATTTGACCAGATGAAATTGGATCTTGAACTTTCAATCTACTGTTCATTTTTTTTATTCTCCTTTTTTTTTGCTGAAACATTAGCTCCAGCATAAACTAAGTATAAAGTGTCGATAAGCCCAAGTATTTCAGTATTTGCTTTATTAAAAATAGCAAGTAAAACACTAGCAAACAATGTTAAAATAAACATTGAACACTTCCTTCCACCTAAATTTTTTATTAAATTATTCATGAAAAATCTTCTTCTAAAAGTCTGTAAATTCTAGCAATATCTTTTATATTTCTAGTTCTTTTAGATACTCCTTCCCTATAGTCTTGATTCGGTCCATAGCCTTTGGCATTTCCTTCAATTGTTTCAAAATCTCCATTTTCATCAATTAGTCCATTTACTAAAACTATATGATTTCCATAATCAGGAGATCTTTTAGAACTAGTATAAACAGTTACTAAATCGCCTTTACATAATGTATTTTTATCATTAATGTATCTCTTAGTGTTTCTCCAGTCTCGATTCATTCTATAACAAGAAGGGAAAGTATTTTTTCTAATAGAAACATTAGCTTCTTGATAAATAAAACTTTGAAAAGCTCCACACCACGCAAATTGATTGTTTTTTGTGTAATCTTCTTCCCAATACCAATTCAGACCTAAATTAGATTTGATGTATTTTGTAATATCCGGCTGAATTTTTCCGTTTTTGGGTTCTTTAATATCTTTTTTAAATTCTTCTTCTGCTCTTTTTAGAGCTCTATCTACATGTGAAGAAGGGTTAGTTTTATTGTTAGAATCTACTTTAGGAATTTGATAAATAGGAATATCGACTAAAGCTTGATTTAGCTCTCTTCTAATTCTTCTTAAATCCTCTTTTAAATTAATATTTTCTTGAAGGATTTCTGCTTTACTTAGTTTTTTCATTATGCATACTCCTGTGCTTGATCAGCTCCGATTAATCCAAGATTTGAAAGATAAGCATCTGCTTTATGATTACTAGTTGCTAGTGTATAACTAGAGGGTTCTATAGTTCCTAAAGTGATTATATTATGCACTGCTGTAAATGTTACTATATTATTAATGATACTTAAAATTTCTAAGCTGTTAATAGAATTATCTTCATCTCCAAATGGTAAAAAGTCAACAATATCTCCAGCTTTAAAAAAGCTTGTATCATTATCACTATAAGTATTATTTGAAACTGTTAAAGAAATATTACTAGTAACAAAAGTAACTTTTAAAGCAGAATTCCAATTTACAAAAGATATTCCAGTATGAACTATCTTTAACTCTGATCCTTCATTCATTAGATTTTGATTTATAGATTTAATCATCCCGATAGAATCAGAAACTCCATAAGAATCTTGATATCCTTTAAGATGAGGAGAAGATACTTTAATATAAGATCCAACGTCTAAAAAAATAGATTTTCCTGTTCCTATAGAAAGACTCCACTCTATATTAGGGTTACTCATAGTATTAAAAATTCTTGCTGCTATAGGTAGTAAATAATCATAAGCATCTCCAGGGGTGCCTCCGATATCTTCAGAATTTAATCCATAGAGATCTATAGAGATAGAAGATTTTTCTCCTCCATATCTATTAATAGCTTCTTGATTATTAAAAGTTACTTTTTGAGTAAATTTATTCTCTTCGTTATTCCATCCAAATTGGATTTTTACTTGTGTAACAATATCTTCATATATTGAAAAATTAGGAGCTGGAGTAGTTAGCAACTCATTATTAGATAAAGCAGAAGAAACAAATCTATTAGACTCTATTCCGACCGGCTGCAATGTAATTTTAGATCCTGCTGAAGATCTTTTCATAATAATAATACATGAGATGCTTTTTAAGAGAGATTCTATAAATTCTCTACAGTCAAAATCATCTACAGAGAAAGAAGTGTTTATTCCTAGGCTTTGAATAGATCCATTTATTAAAAAGCTATCTATATCTATATTTGATTCATGTATAGATAATCCAACTCCTAAAAGATCATAATTCCCATTATTTCCACCTCCTCCAGATTGTAAAATCTGAAGCATCATTTCTCCTGGAGAAATATAAAAAGCTGAAACTCCTCTAGTTATTTGAGTTCTAGCCTCATCTTTCCAGTCTCCAAAGTGACCATTATTTAAATTTTCTCTTATTGCTGGAATATGTATTAAATATCCAACTTGGACTCCATTTAAAGAAATGCTTTGTTCATGAGTTGCCCTATAATGTAAGACTTTAGATCTTTTAGTTTCATAATCATAAGTTTGAACTTGAATAGCATAAAAAACATTAGGAGTTAGTGAAGTTGGAAGATTTAGAGAAGATTCAACTAGTATAGTTTTTTCGTTAGCTTGATGATAAGCAAGAGCAATATTTATCTGATCTTGAATAGACTCTGCTCTTCTATTTGGAAATTCTAATACTTTAATTTTTCTTGAATTAGAAGCATAGTTAGGTTTAGGAGGGCTTTCATTATTCCAATAATCCAAAGGATAAAATAAACGATATTCATTAGATAAAGGAGATCTATCTTCTATATTATCATTAATCCAGCATGCATAATTAAAATTAGGGCTCGATTCATACCAACTAGAAGAAAGCCAAAAATGAAGCCTTCCTTCATGTCCTGGACTCCATCCCCTTTGATCAGCTAAAGGAATTCCAATAATATTAGATCCATTGATTCTAAAAGAATGAAAAGCTCCTTCTGTTCCATCTAAAGACTGAGGACCTAAAGAGCTCATTTTTTCATTTATTACTTCTGGAAATTGCTTAACTTCATTTTGTCCTAAAAGAATTCTTTTTATTTCTCCCCTTTTTGGAATTGATCCTATTACTTGATTACTTGGAGAAGTGCTAAATAAAGAAAGTAAAGTATTTTGTAGAATAGATCCTGTTATTGTGTGATCTATAATGATGTAAGGTACAGTAGAATTTATTCCTAATGAGCTAGGATAAGCTTTATAAAGAGAATCTATTATTAAATATGGGTATCTTGGGTGACTATTTATAAATCCAATTCCCTTATTTCTTGATTCATCAAAGATTTTATCTAAGTCATAAGATGGATATTGAATATAAATTTTACTTTTAGAAGAAGGAGCTCCTGGAGTTGGATATTCTTCAGCACTCGAAAAAATCATAGTATAATCTGATTTAAAAGCTGATCCAAATTCTAAAACATTACTTTTATCATGAAAGTAATGAAAACCTTGTTTTAAAAAAGAAACTCCAGATTTTGTATCTGCTAAAGGTCCATCAATTAAGCTTACTAAGGGAAGAATGTTAATAGATACACTATTTTCTCCTTCTGAATAGGGACTGCTTTCTATAAATCCGTTTATGATTTCTGTGTAGTCTGAAACTAATCCAGATTGATCTTTATGAGCTATGAATAATTTTGCTCTCCTACCTCGAAAACTTACTATCTCACTTGTTACAATTGGAGTAAAAGAACCTTGTAAGCTGATATCATGATCTTGATAAATTGAATCTCCTATTGCTCTATCTGATATAGTCATACTTGAAGAAGTAAAAGAAGATATTTTAAAAGATTCTCCTCCCACATGCATAATTCTAGGAGTTGATAATGATGTAAGATCTTTATCTATATTTATGGTTTGTGGTAGTGGATCAAAATTAATGTTTTCTTCTAAATTCGCTTGAGCAACTGAAGCAGCTCTTTTTCCTACTCTATTAAATAAGATACCTGGATCATAAGTTGATCCATCTTTTAAAAACGATAAATCTATTGATATAGGGGAATAACTTGCAATTCCTCCAGCTGGATCAATGCTACTTTGAAAAGATCCTACTTTGTTTATGGCTTGAATATCTACATATGAAATTCCAGATACTATTTCAGAATCTAAATTAGAAGAAGCTGGAGGATTTATAGAATGATATCTATATTTTAATCCTGATATTTGTAAACAAAATACTCTTCTTCCATGATCTGAATTAATCATTTTTTATCTTTCCGGTTCGTATAAGTCAAATAAAGTAAAATGTCTTAGTTTGCAATCTTCACAATCTATATTAATACTTATTTTACTTCCCCTTACATCATAGGATTGATTATTAACTGTAACCGTAGAAGGTAAATATAAAGGTCTAGGAGAAACTGGACTGTTATTGCTTGGAGTTGTATTTGGAATCTCTATATTAGATTCTGCATAATGAACATAGGATCTATTTTCCCCTAAATTCTGATCAGCTCCACTTATAGAAGAAAGCAGAAGAGAATTAGAGGAATCAAGCCTAATTCCATAATCTACAGTTGCTATTTCAGATAAAGGATTTCCATTAAGTAATTTTAAGCTAATTTCAATTTTAGGAGAAAAGCTAGGATTAGAAGAATCAGCAGAAGAAGTTCCAGATTCATATGCTAATACAACTCCGATCCATTCACTTAATAAAGTACTTTGATAAAAAAGTTTAAAAGATTCTGTATATCCTTTAGTAATATTTCCTGATCCTTCTGCAACTCTTGAAAAGGTCCTACTTCCATTAATGTTAGCATTATATGTACTTCTCATGATTGGATAATTTACCATACCAAGAAACTTTACATGAGATAATTGAACTAATCCAGAAGCCATAGAAGAAACTAGAGAACCATAAACAATTTGCCCATTATTGCAGCTTTTTAAATCAGGTAGTTTATTATAGCTAGTTTGTATTAACATTATATACCCATAAGATTAATCGATAAAATTTTACCATTTGAAGCAGAATCTAAGACTGGATACATTGATCCTGTTAAATTTCCGTAGTTTGTTAAACTTTCATGATTCGCTTGAGTATTATCTAAGCTAGCATCATAATAAGGAAGCCTAATATCTCCTCTTAAACTAATTTTTTCATAGTCTATTTCTATAGTATGTATACTCCAAAGAACTTGACCTGCTCCAGCTGCTAGACTTATTTTATTTCCAAAAAAATCAAATTCAGTATTAGAACTATCTCCAATATATTTTACATGTAACTCTAGTTTTTTATGGTCTAATCCATCATATCCAGCAGGGACTAAAGGATATCCTCCAATAGTCCTAATATGGCCTATTCCTAAATAAACTTCAGGACTATTTCCATTTACATGATTACTATAAACAGTCGAATTTGTATTATAACATCCGCTCCAATTAAGATAGGATCTTAATCTTTTTCTTAAAATATGGATATTGTTAATCATATTATGAGCAAATCTACTCGTAAAAGCTTGATTGATTCCTGTTCTACTTGTTCCAAATGGAGTAATAAATTCTCCTACTTCATAAAGATTTTTTAATCCTGCTGATACTGGAGATTGCAAACGGGTCCAGCTTGCCATAATTGTTTTTATTTCAACTTCTGCATTGTTACTAGAATCAGCTTGCACTTCTACTTTAAGAGTTCCATAGTATTGATCTGAATTAGGAAATGAAATACTAAAAGTATCAGATGCAATATCAGCAGAAGAAGGAAGATTTAAAGTTAAAACTGCTGAAACTCCTCCTACTGTTAAAGTGAATCGAGCATTACAAGCAGAAGAAGTTCCATGAATATCATAATAAACAGTAATATCTAGTTCATTATGCTCAAGAGAAACTAAAGGAATTCTCCATTCACTCATTTCTACAAATGAGCTGGAGTTTTGAATAAATGTTTTATCTGCATAACTTTGAGATAAAACATTATGACAAGCTCCAGCAGCTAAAGCATAATTTATAGAGTTGCTCATTCTTTGTGGAGTTTGATAATCTATTTCTTTTCCTGCAACTGTAGAAGAAGGATTAGGAAGTAAAAAAGAAGTGCTATAACTATTACTCATTTAAATGCTCCAGTCGCATAGAAATAGGAACTCTTCTAGCTAATCCAGAAGGATAATTTAAAGAATATGTTTCTGTTATTAAAGAAGCTCTTATTCTTCCTTCGCTTCCATTTCTTGAGCTTGTATAAAGTAAGTTATGAGGAGGTTGACTTATATTAGAGTATGCTGAAATAAGAGCTCTTCTTGAATCTCCTAGCACTTGATAAAAATTAATTCTTTCACCTTTTGAAATATAACTAATGAAATTATTGGTGAAATGTCTATAAAGATCTATTAAGTCTAATCTAGCATCCAAATCAAAATTTAATACAGTTGTTAAATAAGTTCCAATATAATTAGAAGTATATCCTCCTCCAATTTTTCTTCTAGCTTCAGATTGATTAGATACATCTATATAGCTTGATTGATACGGTCTTGAAGTAACTAAGACTCCTGGACAAAAGTTAGAAGCGACAAGTACAGAATATCCGTTAATTGTAGAAACTGATTCTTCTCCAGTGAATCCTAATCTATTTCTAAAATCTGAATTATTCCAAGTAACATTAGATAAGCCTATTGAAGAAATCGTAACTTTACCACTATTATTTACATAATATCTAATATCTCCATTGTTTTTAGCTATATCCAAAGCTTCTAAACAATCCGGATTATCATCTAAATCAGAATTCCCTCTTAATCTGCATAATACTGTCAAATCTTGAGCTCCTCCGATAAAATTAAAATTAAAAGATCCTGATCCTGATCCTACTTCTTCAATAATGTAAGAGAATGAAATTACTTCTCCTCTAGTCCACTCTTGAGGAGCGGAAACTTTAAAGGATAATAAAGGATTTCCTATTGTCGCACTTCCTGAATAAACTACAAAATCATTTCCTATTCCTAAATAATCCTTATTTCCAATTAAAGTAGATGAAGCGTTAAACTTTATTTTAAAAGCATGACTAGAGCTTATTTCTATTTTGTCATTTGCATCAATACCAATAAACCAATTAGACCCAAAACCCCCTAAAGCTTGAGAAGATGCTAATAATTGAGCAGGTAAATTAAAGCCTGTATTCATGCCTCGCCCATTTAAAAAACTTATCATATCTTCAAATTTAGAATTAGTAAAATTAGAAAAGTTTACTGTATTTGATCTAGTTAATAAATTTCCAGAATATCCAGAAATATCAACTGAAGACATTAAGCAAAAATTAGGAGCTGGATTTAAATTCATTAGCTTCTTCTCCTTGGGTTTCCTCTTCTTTGAGAATTCATTACTCTAGTAACTCGATCTGCTAAAGCTTCTTCTGCTGCTTTCTTAGTATCATAAATTACAGCTCCAGAAAAATTAACATTAAATACCATTTCAGAACTAGAAGCCTTATCTCTCTGAACTTCTGGAGCCGTGGTAGATCCTCCCATAATTCCAGCTCCTCCTCCAGCTCCTCCTCCTCCTCCAGTTGCTACTCCTCCAGCTCCTCCTCCTAAAGCTTTTCCTGCTGCTCCTGCTGATACTGCTGCAGCTGTAAAAAATCCAGCTGCTTTAAAATGTTGAGAAGATAAAGCAGCAGTTACAGGATTTAAAGCTAAAGCAATTCCTTTAGCTGTTTGCATTAAAGCTTCCACTCCAGCTTGTTTAGATAATGCCATTAATACAGAAGAAATTCCTTTTTTAAAAGATTCTCCCATAAGTATGGAAGATACTGCAACTTCAGCAAGTCCTTTACTCATATTAGAAAAGAATCCTTCTATTTTTTCAGAAGTGGATTTAGTTTCATTAGCAATTAATCTCTGTCTATTTATTCCATGCTGTCTTGTAATTTCTGTTATCTGCTCTTGATTTCCTTTTGCTGCTAAAACTTGTCTTTCATAGTTAATTCTTAAAATCTCATTTTCTCTCTCAAAGCTATTCTCTATCGATTGAGCATCAAAAAGCATACTATCAATATTTCTTTGTCTTCTCTCGCTTTCGACTAATTCAGCTTCAGCTTTTCTTTTTTGATCAAATTGCTTCATAATACTTGAAACATTTTTTTCATGATTTAATCTAGCGATTTCCTGCTGATTTAGATTATTTTTAGCTAAATGCAATTCTGTTTTATATCTATGATCAGCAAGTCTTAAGCTTTTATCAAGAGATTCTTCTTCTAGTTCTATTCTTAATTGTTGAATTCTTGCTTCTTCTGCAAAAGATTTTAATTCTAATTGCTCTTTAGTTTTATTTTCTGCTTTTATTCTTGCTTCATCTGCTTTTAATTTTGCTGCTCTTCTAGCTCTATCTGATTTATCTTTAGCTTTTTCTTGTTTAATTAATTGTTGTCTTTGGAAATTGGCTTGATCATTAGCAATTTTTACAGCATCAAGTTTATCTAATTCTGCTTGTATCGCTTTATTTTGAATTGATAAGGATTTTTGATCTTCCTCATTTTTTTGAGCTTGCAGAAGTGCCAATGTTGTTGATTGTTCTATTTCTATCTTTTTTCTTTTAAATTCTTTTTGAGATAGTTTAGCTTCAGCTTCAGCTAATTTTAAGGATTTAACCTTTTCTAAATTCTCTTTTATTTTAGAAGAAAGAAATTCTGCAGATTGCTCTTCTGCTTCTTTTTCTAATTTAGCAGCATCTCTAAGTTTTTTAGATACTCGATTTTGAACTTCTAATTGCTTTTTTATGCTTTCAGTAAATTCTTTATTTGCTTGAGTTAAATTATTTTTTGCTTGAGTTTCAGCCCTATTTAAAGCTTCTATCATTCTTGAATCTTTTATGGCCTGCTGTCTATATTTTGTAATTGCTTCTTGTGATTCAGCAAGTTTTTCTTCTGCTTTTATTACTGCTAAAGTTTGCTTTGTTAGTTTTTCTTGAGCAAATTGAAGTTTTTCTTTTGCTATTTGAGCTCTTAAGGTCGTAACTGTAAATTCTTCTAGTTTATCAGTTGCTAATACCACTCCTTTTTCTGCTAAAGCTTCTAATTTGCTTTGAAGATCTCCTGCTGCTGCTGCCATAGCAGATTGATTTTCTTCTGCTTCTTGAGCACTTCCTGAAATCAATTTATAGACTTCATGAAGTCCTAATCCAGCAGTTACAACTGCTCCAATTGGACCTAATAAACTTGTAAAGCTCATAGATCCAGCTTGACCCAAACTAGAAAAACTTCCTTTTAATTCTCCTAAAGAATCAGCAAAAGAAAAAACTGATTCTCCTACTGCTCCTAGACCTTCAGCAAGTTTTTCATTAGTTGCTCCTACTGAATCAGCTAAAGATTTTCCTGCTTGTGATATCGAGCTAAAACCGTCTTTTATATTTTGAGTTCCTTTTAACTCGACATCTATTTCGACAGTACCTCCATTTGCCATAATCATCTATCCTTAAGAGCTTGCTCATTTTGTCTTAGAATCATTTCATTATAACTATAGTCTAAAATTTCAATACATTCAATCATTGCTATAGAAGGATTCGGATAGATATCTTTAAAATTAACTAGTCCGTTTTTTATTCTGTTATAACTAGATATAATCGAGCTTAATCTATTCATATTAGATATAGGGCAATTTCTAATTTTTAAATTAGAATAAGATTCTCCAGAATTTGGAGCTACTCGATAACCCATGATAAAAACTCCATCTTCATCTACTTCAGATTGTGGAAGATTTTCTAAAAAAGAATCCCCACAGTTTCCCCTGGACAATCTTAAGCTTTTATTCTCATGACATTGTTTACAGCTCCAGCTTCTACTTTTACTAAATGGTATCCATACTGCAGAAGCTAAAGCTATTTTCCCAAGTTATTCAAAGTACTTTCTCTAGTTACATGAATAACTATTTCAGTGATTGCTGATACTCTGGAGGATTCAGGAGATAAAATATTAATCGTCTCTTCAAATAAAGCAGGCTTATCATTAATAGATACTAATGAAGCTTTTACTAGCTCTTTATAGCATTCATTAAGATATTGATCATATTTAGCTATGGCTTCTCTTTCAAACTCAGAAAGCTTATCATGATAGTAAGCTCTATCTTTTAGGTTTTTTATGTCATGATATTCACTCCACAACATTCTTCCTAATTCCGATTTTTTAAATGATCCAGCTTTAATTTCTGCTTGCTCTCTATCTTGTAGTGATAAGGGCCTTAAAGTGATCCATGAAACATCATTACTTACTTCAATTCCTTCTAATGATCCAGTTTCTAAATATTTATTTTTTTGATCTTCAGTCATGTTTACAGAAGTATCGCAAGATAGAACAATATTAAAATGTGTTTTAGTTGTGGTTGAAAAGTTTAACATTTTAAATTCCTAAGCTAATTCTAAAAGGAGAATTTCCAGCATTAGTTTCTAATGTATCTCCTCCAAATCTTGATTGTTTGTAGTTTAAAGTTTGTCTTACTATATCATTTCCAGATACATCATAAGCAGAAGGATCATTAGTAAGCATTGCTGCAGGAATCATAATAGCAGCTCCTTTTCCATCCCCTCCAGGACCACTTCCGACAATCACTTGCTTGACTGCTCTTTTAAAAAAGTCGTCTTGAATTGCAGTATTGACAGTTGATAAAGTAAGATTTAGCTCTACATCTACATTAGAAATATCATAATTAGACATTCCTAGAATAGATTCACTATTTGCTAAAGGTGTTAAAGTATTTGTAATTGTACAAGTGAAATCTTCACAATCTAATTCTAGTCTTGCTAAAGTATCTCCTGAAGAGGCATTAGTTAAGCTAGTTGGCGAAGTGGTAGATAAAACTACATAGGAATTTCTGAAAAATGGAGGAGCTCCAATATTATAAACCGGCTCTACTGGACCACTTGCATTTACATGATCATCTTGAATGCAAGCACTCTGAAAAGTCATATCTGCTATCCATCTTCCATTATCTAAGCTGATCGATAAACTTTCTAAAACACAACCATAAGCATAAGTTCTAAAATTAACTCCATCAATTCTAAAGCTTAAAGAGTCTCCTTTAGATCCTGTTTCTGTTCTACTTCCAGGATACCAAGTTTGTGTTCCATAAACAGTAGGAGTTCCAGTAAATCCAGCAGAAAAAGCAGGAGAAACTTTAATATCATTTCCAGTTACTTCAGTAATTGCTGAATATTCTACTTTTCCATTAATGATAGAACTTAACAAAGTCCCAATATCATTAGCAGAAGGGCCGGCTACAGTGAATTCATTTTGATTTGTTACATTGGTAACATTTGCAGAAGTCAAATCAGAAATCCGAGTTTTAAATCCTGATCCTAAAAGAGCTCCAAGATAATTAGATGTATAATTATTTGCTGCTGTTCCTATAGTTTGAAGATCTAGCCTAATTTGAACTTGTCCTGCTCTCCTTCTTACTCTATCTCCATTTGAATTATAAACGGTATCAGGTTCAGCAGGAATAAAATATGATCCATCTTTTGTATCATTTCTTTCTGAAACAATAGGCTCTCCATATAAAATAATTGGGTCCATTTCGCAAGGAAAAGACACATAAGTATAGCTTGAATGATCTGGTAAATTAGTAGAATTAGATAAAGATCCAAAGCTTGTTTCTTTTACAAAAGATATGCTTCTGTGAGTAACTGCCATTATTATTGCTCCAAGTAAAGTAAGTCAAAAGGAAGAATTAATATATCTGCTAAAAATGCTCCGTTTGCATCATTAATATTTTCTACTCTTGATGGTGATAAAAGTTCTAAAGAAACAATTCCAGTATTATTAAAATCATACTCTGGACCTTTAATTTTATCTATAACTTTAGATGTATCTTCAGTTATCATTAAATCTCTAAATCCATTATCTTTAGGTAAAGAATACATGATTTGCACTTCTACAGAAATTCTTTTTCTTGCACTAAGGCCGGTTGATCCATCATCTTTAGGAAATCCTATTATCTTTAAAATAAATTCCCTTTGAGATTCAAATCTATCTCTTAAATTTGTAACTAATCCAGTTCCATCATTTACACAAATAAAACCATGATGGGAATCAGTTTTAGGAAGAATTTCCTCTATCATGTTTTTTATGTATTCAATAGATTTAAAAATTCCCCTGCTCATCTTTTAGCCTCCAGTTTATTTTTAATATCTATTGCTACACTATCAATAAGTATCTGAGTATCTTTTTTAGTCAATCCAATAAAAGGCCGTTCTAAATTAACATCATATCCATAGTGCCTAACATGTTTAGTTAATCCTATTTTAAATCCTGTATTTGTAGCTTCTAATACTACAAGGTTATTCATTAATTGACCTGATAAAACTAAATCGACTTCAGCAGATTTAGAAGACTTTCCTCTTTTTCTGGAGTCATGTTTATATTGTTTATATCCATCTTGATAAAAAACACTATCTCCAGTAGAAGATTTAACTCCTCCCTTTGGTTTTAATCGAGCTCCTTTAAACGATACATAAAGAGGATTAGTAGAATATTCTTTAAACTTTTTATTCTCTGAACTAATTCCTTTAGATGTTCTTAGTTTAATGCTAGCTAAAGTATTCAATGCTAAAATAGAGGAGTCTTGAGCAGTCCATACTGAAGAAGGAAGATTTAATTTAAGCTTAACACTCATTTAATGTCTCATTCCTCTTTTAGGAGTAAAGCTTTTATCATAATCTGATTTAATATAAGATTTCCAGCTTGCTCTAAGATCTGAAGATTTGCCTCCTGATACTTCAATATTTAATTCTCCATCATCTATAATTCCATCACCATCCAAATCTAAATCAACCGTCCTCAAAGCTAACTCTAAATTTTCAATTGCTTTATTATAATAATACTCTGATATATCTAGCTGTAGATTCATCTCGTATATTTTAGAAGCTGCAAGATAAGCATGAGATAACTCAAAAGAAGAAGTATTAAATATTTCATCTTCAGTTACGGATTTATTTGATAATCGATCTCTTAACATTAAAGATAATTCGTTTAAAGATGAAGAGATTTGAGGATTAAAATCAGCTTGTCTTCTAGGAATTAAATCAGATAAATTAGAGAATTGATCTACAAGTATATCATGACTTAATCCAGTGTTAAAAGGTCTAGGAGTAACTTTAATCACTCCCTTTTCAATCTTATTTTGTGTGTTTTGTCCTAGATCTGAAACATAAGAAACTTCATATTCATAAGTTCCACTTATTGAAGTTACATCTAAAGAAGATGCAGTGTAATAATACATTGCAAATTCAATGATAGCATTAGAAGATAAATCTATTTCTCTCGGAAGTGGATCAGATAAAACAGCTGAAGTTCCTACTATACGATTTATTTTAACTGGATAAAAAGAATCTCCATCTGTTTTTAAGAATGCTTTTACTTGATCACTTTCAAGAGATGAAGAATTATTTATAGTTAAAGTTCGTCTATCATTAGCAATTCCAGTTACATTAATGTCATTTCTGCTATGAGTCATATTACTAGTAACTGTAGATGATGCTTTAAAAGTTATAGAAGGAAGTCCATTTAAAGGAGCTGGAGCATTCCATTCAAAAGTATAGTCTTTTCCTGTAATTGCTTTTATCATTTTCTAGCTCCTGCATTAGCATCTGAAATATCTTTTTTAGTTGCTTTTTTTAGTTTAGCAGCTTGAATAAATCCTTCTGAAACAGGGCTTAAACTATGTCTACAATTATATCCACCTAATGAAGTTTTTACGGATAAACCTTGCCTATTATTTAATTGAGATAGTTGTTTATCGCTTACAACTTTATTAACTAAAGCTGAACAAAAATCCCTAGTAATTCCATCTTCTGGACCAGTATATAAATAAAAGTTTAATCCAGCTGCTTCAGCTATGGAAGCAGTTATTCCCCTTCCATACATTGAAATTTCTGTATTAATTTCCGTTAACTGCCTTCCTTCAGCTTGCTCTAAACTCTGAGCAAGTGAAGACATAGATTGGCTTAATGGTTCTCCTAAACTCATTCCAATCATAGCATTAGTGACTCCAGCTGTAACTTTAGGTAAAACTAGATCATCAAAGATTCTTTTAGTCGCTGCTTTTTTCATCATATCTATAATGAAATTTGGAGTTTGTATTACTTCAGTTTCTATAAAAGAAGCTTGAGCCACTTTCGCTATTTTTTCAGATTGATCTATAAATTCGTCAACTGCTTCAGCATATCCTCCATTTAAAACTAAAGAAGTCATGTCATCATTATTTAATGATAATACTGCTGAAGGTCCTGAATTATTAACAATTCCTTTAAGATTTTTTATGAAACTCTTTCTAGAAGATTCTAAAGAAGATTTCATTTTTTTTTCTGCTTTTATTTGTGTTTCGAGCTCTAAGATTTTAGATTTTGTAATTTCAGCTCTTACTCCAGTTTGTTTTTTTAAAAGTGCCCTCATCTCTTCAAGTGCTTTTTTATCACCTTCAGATTCTGACAATGATATTATAGATGATTGATGATTGGAGCACATAAAACCAACTTTTTAGATTATAAGCAAGCAGTGACAATAAAGCCTAGATTAGGATCTATTACTTTAAGTTGATTTTTATTTTCTACATAAATATTTGTGTTAATTCCGTTTGGATCATCAAATTGACCGGATTGTAAAGGAGTCTCTTCAAGAAAAATAGCTGCAGTAGGCATTGCTTTTACATTTCCAGTAGTTTGGGTTACAGCATCACTTCCTTTTAGAATTCCCATAAATAAAGATGTATCAGTCCAGATTTGAGCCTCTGAAGAAGTGACTCCAGGCATTGCCGTTTCTCTTCGAGCACTTCCAATATAAACATTAGGAATATTTAATTGAGCTTTAATAACTTCAATCATTGCTTGATCAGATAAAACTCCAGTGCCTCCAGAAGCAATTCCAGAAGGAGCATTTCCTACTGTAATATAAGATCTAAGTTCTGGATTTCTTGCCAAAGCTCTTGCAGTTGCATATCCAATAATTAAAGTATCTGCATGTAAACCATGTGCAGAAGATCTTACTAATTCTTTAACTTGATCTAATCCGGTTAAAGCGTCAACTCCAGCAGCATCAATTTTCCCGCTCATAATATTAGTACAAGTATTTGTATTAGTAAATACACCTGTATTAAAAAAGGTATCTGCAAACCTTTTCTCTTTATCTAATAATAAAGCTCTAGTGAGTTGTCTAGCAAGTCTTTGCTCTTCACTTTGAGGAAATTGAGAAATAGCTATATCTTGAAATGAAATTTTACCTTCTAAAGCGTAATTTTCAGTTCTATAAGTTAAACTAGATCTTTCAAACTGTACTAGCTTTGCTCTAGGTGCTCCATTAGCTCTTTTAGGATTAATTTCTGGAGCACCCATAAAGTTGCGGGTATTCTCTACTAAAATAGTTCCACTTTCTTGATTAACTTTGATTGTTTCGCATACATCTTTGCAAATTAATTCATCATTTGGAATTGAAGATGATACAAAATTAGTAAGAATTGGATCAACTGGATGAATGCTTGAATAACGGAATGCCATAATTCTATACTCCTATATTATAGTTTATTTTGAGGTCCTGTAAATTTGACTCTAATTAATTCACCTTGAGCATTGGCTGAAGGTTGATTGATATTAGGCACTGCTTGACATACTGAATAGTTACCTGCTCCACTATGAGGTACTACTTGACCATTTGCAGCAGCTTGTAATAATGGCTTATTTGCAAAATGATTTATTGCTGCTCCAGCTTGCACCCAAGATTCTCCCATAAACTGAACATTAACGGGTTCTCCATCTGCAACTGTTTGCTGTGCAATTCCATAACAATTATCCTCACTAGCTCCTCCAGTTGTGGAGACTTTCCCTGCTGAAGTAGTTGATACTAGTGTATATTGTGTAATTGCTCCATCAGCAATACAGCTTCTTGTATCTTCATAATTTGACATTTTTTAACCTCGTTTCATTGCTTGAGCATATTCTTCTTTATTTTGTAATCTAAATAAAGTTAACGCTTCTCCATAAGGAATATTTTTTTCTTCTGATAATAAAGAGATTTTTTTATCAATAGAATGCTTTGTAATTTCTTCAGAATGAGAACTATGTCCAACTGCAGAAAAATTTACTTCTGAATTCGTAGGACGATTATTTAAATCCTCCCAAAATACTGGATGAAGATCTTTAACAGTGAATGCTTCTCTTGCAATCTTTTCTTGAGCAGGAGTAATTTTACCTTCACTCAGCAAACGATTAATAGCTTCATCTTCTTTGATTTGATTATTCTCAATAGTAAGCTTTTTTACTTGCTCATTAAGAGAAACTAGTTTTTCATTTAAGGAATTAATTTTGTTGTAATCTGATTCACTCATTTTATAATGCTTATCTTTCTCAGTCATTTTTTCTTTCTCCTTTTCCTTTTCTTCAAGTTCATTCATTTTTTCTTTATCATTTTCAGCTTCTGCAAGTTCTTTTTTAGTATCTAAGTCTTTAGCAACTTTATTCTGAACCTTCATTTCTTCAATTTGAGATTGAAGTTCTTTAACCATAGAAACTAATGCTTCTTTTTCTAATTCTTTTAAATCATCTTCATTCATAGAATTCTCCTTAAATTCTGATTTTTCGGATAATGTTATAGGATCAATTTTATTTTGAGATTGAGCAGGTCTAGGAGTAAGGGTTACAGCTAATAATTGAGCTTCTCCTATCTTAGAGCCTCCTGATCTCGAAAAAACTTCTCCGTCTTGATATTCTGGACTAGACCATAACAACCCTTCTGCAGATTTTACAATAGATAATCCTCTATTGTTATAAGCAGGAGTTACATATAATCCATCCGGCTTTACTTCTACTTCTATTATTTGTCCCAATAGATTTGATACTTCAGGAGGAGCAATAGAATCATTATTAAACGGACTGCTAGAATGATTCCAGTCTATTACTACTGGATCACTTTCTTTAGTTGAATCAAATACTCTTTTGAGCTCTTTTAACATTTTTAGATCAATTGATCTTCCAATATTTTCTCCAGAAAGACGACTTGAAACTTGACCTATTGACAAAGTTTTAAAAGGTTTTCCTTTTATTAATCCATTATCTAATTTTTCATATTTTTCAATATCTCCTAAATGAATTAATTCACTCAAAGAATTTAATTTATCATCTGCCTTATCCATTTTAGATTTTACTGATTTGACCCAAGAATAAGCAGCATCCCCCCCCCAACCGTTCCAAGCTTGCCTTCCTTTTCCGTAATCATTCCAACTTGAGCTTGTTTTATCTACTTCATGTCTTTGGAAGTATGAAAGCATTCTTTTAATCGTTTCAGGAGTTAAAGATTTTCCGTTTTTAATATCTCTAGCTCTTGCTATTCCTGTATTAGTCATTCCTCTTTGTGATGGAGGTTTTTTTGATCTTTCTTCTAATGCTTTTTCTGCATTTTTTTGTGCTTGTTTTGGAGGAGTAAAATCTATGTGACTGTATTTTTGGGGAATTGATAATTTATTACTTTCTTTTTTTTGTGGATGACCTTTAGGCAATAAATCTAAATCTGAATTGTATGATTTTTTTCTTTCTCCAGTTCCTACTAATTTTAAAAAAGCTTTAACTCTAGCAAGGCTCCATTGATCCCTGCTTGTCACATTAGGTCGATGAGAAGTGCTAAAAGCTCCAGCTCCTCTTCTATAAACTGCTTTTAATATCCCAAGGTCAACCTGTTTAGATTTACTTGTATATTTTTTATTATGATCATCTCTTAAATTTTTTAATGCCTTCTCTGTTTTTTCAGAAACTTCAATAGATCCTCTTGAGCTTGAAGCTGAAGCTTTAGGATTTTTCTTACTTCCTTTTATTTGGTCTTTTTTGGGTGCTGGAGTTTGAGCACTTGTTTTCTTTTTTTTAAGCTTTTTAACCATTTTTTATTAATCGCTTCCTTTGAATTAATTGTTCTGCTAATAAAGCAGCTCCAGCAGATTGAGGATTAGAAGCTGATCTTTCTAAAGTAGATCTTTCAGCATTTTCAGGTAAATCATTTAAGCCTAGTAAATTCCTTAAAGTTTGCTCATCTGAATCAGTAGGAGTTAATAAACCACTTTGAATTAAATTAGGTATCATTTGAAGAGATTCTGCTAAATGATCAGTATCAAGTCCATCATGTATTAATTTAGGTAGTCTTGAAGGATCAACATAACCAAAATTAAATCCAATTAATCTTCCAATTGTACCTCCTCCAGCTCTATCTTTTCCAGATATTTGAGAAGCTACTCTATCACATAAATTAATTGCTGATCTTCTAAAGATAGAAACATGTACTTCGCCAACTGATCTAGCTCCAGTATCTGAAATTCCTAAGTTAGTAAATTGAGTATTAAATCCTTGGGAGATTTGATTATCCATTAATTTTATAACTTCATTAGGACCTTGGGAATATAAATTAGGTTGTGCAGCATAGGAATCAAAAGTTACGCAACTATTTTCTATAAGATAGCTTTGTTCACCTGAAATAAAAGCTCTTAATTGCTCTTCTCCATCTTCTATCATTGCGTCAATATCAGAATCAGAATAACCTCCTAATTCTGCTTTACTTCTATCCACTGTCATTTTTGGAGTTGGTATACTCCATCGATCTAAGGCAATTGCTAAACTATTTGCTGTCTTTTGCTTTACATTCCAACACCACCAAATAGGCCGCAATAATCCTTTACCTTCAAAGTTATTTCCAGTCCTACCTAATGTTAGTAAAAGTAGTTTATTTGCAGGAATAGGATCAGGATTTTTAGTATATCCCGTTGATTGCTGAAGTACTCCATCCAAAATCTGATTGTCTCTTGATAACCATTTATAATGAGAAGAAGGCTCTCTATCTGCATATCTATCAAGCCAAACTCTAGGATTTCCATCTTTATCAAGAGATCCATATTTATAAATCTCTTCTGCATATCGATATCCTAAAGGAATAAATTCTAATAGATAAGAAAGCTGATCCTCAAAGCTAATACTCATTTGTCCAGAATATCCATTGAATCCATACGCTTGATTAGCATAATCACAAAGTTTTTCTGCTAAAGGATCTCCATCTATGCCGGGCTTAAATCTCCAAGTTGCACTAAGTAAAGTTTGTTTTAGTATGTACCAACTTTGAGAAATAATAGGATCAGTTCTAAGCATTTCTTCAGCTGCTTTGATCCATGTATAACTTGTGAGTGATGGATTTTGTTCATATCCTGCGATAACTCCAGAAGATAATCTAGTTCCACTTATTCCATATTGTTTAAACTTTGGATATAGGGCTCTTAAATGCTTTGGATTATCTTTATAGTTCATTATCACTTCCTATGTTATCATCTACATTATGATTATCAGTTTCTTGATTGTCAATATTAAGAGTTTTAACAATCTCTATAAATAGCTTTGTCGATTCAATAAACTCATTTAGATCAAAGTTTTTTTTAGCCTTAATTACTAGCTTATTAGAAAGTTTTTCAATTAATTCTACTTGCTGAAGATTCATTAAAAACTCAACTTTCTTTTAGAGTTTAGATGAGAACTAATTAAAGATTTTTTACTTTTATTAGCATAGTTTCTGTGTGAATCGCTCCAGTAGTGAAAAATACAATCGTATCTTAGAGCATCAAGAGGATCTTCTCTACCATCTTTTACAGGCTCTTCTTTATTGTTAGACCATGAATAAGAGAGCAAAGCTTTCCTTATTGAATTTCCTGCTGCTTTATCTCCCTTGTTCCATACTTCCCTAGTAATAAAATATTTATTAGAATGAAAAGCTCTTTTTAATTTTTGGACTCCATTTATGATAGATGTTCTTTGCTGATCTGTAGTTGTTTTTAAAGGGAGTCCTATTCCTCCATCTTCTGGAGCTCTTTTGATTAATCTAAAAGCACTCAAGCCGGTTTGATCACTTCTTGATTTTCCTGCTTTATCAGCTACTCCACTATCCAACCATATTTTATTTTTTATCTTATCACTTTTTAAGGATCTTGGATAGGCAACTTTTAAAATCAGTCTCGAAACTTCTTCTATTGTAACCTCTTGAGGATTGATTTCATTTACGATTATAGTTGCATCTCGATCTTTATCATAGACCATAATTAAAATAGAAGGCTTTCTAAATCCAAAGTCTATAGAAATCTTTCCATGCATATCTTCATTATATTCAAAATCATCAATTACATGAATCTTATGATTAAATTCTGAATATACTAATCCATGTCTTGGAGCCGGTTCATTTAATACCATAGCTTGCCGCTCTTCAGTTGGAAGGAGTTCTGTAGCCTCAAACCAAGCATCTGAGAGATTAGATTGATTTACATAGGAAGTATAAAGTAAGGGCTTGCAATCTGCTTCTTCTGCTAACTTAATCCACCAAGCATCCAAAACAGGAAGCCCTACTAAAATCATAATTGGAGAAGGTCCTGACCTCAAACGGCCTAAAGCTTTATAAGCAACTTCTTCTTTTAAAGTTTGACATTCATCTATTAAGACAACTCCAGAGGTTATATTTAATCCTTCAAGTGGATTATGTGTAGAATCTTTTGTTCCTGGTCTAAAATAGGATCGACAATATACACTAGATTTTGTATTTGGATCAGTCCAAAGTCTATTAGTATGATTATAAATCCATCCTAAAGGGCCTAACCATTTTTCCATTTCTGGAAATAGTACAGAATTATAGCGCATGGCTGTATCAGTTACTATTAAGCTACTTCTTCCAGGTCGCAACCAACTTATACTCCAGATTGCAAACACTAAAGCAGAAGTTTTTCCAGAACCCCAACCACACCTAGCACCTATTACTTGATCTTCATTTTTTATTCCTTGTATAACTCTAGTTTGTAATTCGTTTAAAATAGGAGTGCTCATAATCTATCTTGATTCCATTCAATAGCAGATTTAGGAAGATCTTCTGCTTTCATTACATCATGTCCCAAGACATTAAAAAGGCTGCTTATAGAATTAGCCTCCATTAAAATCATTTTCCATTCATCTAGTGTATAATAATTAGTCCAGTATGATCTTGAATGATCTCCAAATTTTAAAAGGATTTTTGAGCTACTAAAATCAAATCTATCCTTTTCTGATTTAGTGTAAACTCCTAAAATGACAAGATGATTATAATTATAGATTTTAGGATTTACTTTGGCTTCTCCGGTGTAAATAGATTCAATTGCTGCTTTGATAGATTGCTTAGAGTGATCAATGGAGCTTTTAGTTTTCATTTCAATATATAGAGTATCATCTGGATTTTTTTTACTAGATGTATATCCTTGTGAGTTTTCATATTTTTCAGTAGTAAACAAACTACCATCACAAAACCCTAGACTAGATTCTATTCCTATATTCTCACTAAAAAAATAACTCTTCTTAGTTGAGTGAAATCTTCCCAAGTCTGAAGCTTTTAAGATCGCTATCATTCTAAATAAAATGTAATCATGGATTCTTTGAGTGATAATTCTTATTTTGTTATTTTTAAAATTCATGATATAAGTAATTAATCTTTCTACTTTGTAGTAAATGATTGTGGTTGATAAAGGCCGGTCTTTTTAAAGATCGGTCTTTGTTTTTTGTAACTCTTCTAGTGTAATATAGTTTGCTGGTACCTCATTATAAAACAACTCTATACTATCTTGATCATTTGAAAACCTTGCATATTGAAGAGCATAAATTAAAACCTTAAAACTTTTTAAATCTGTCGTATCAGAATCATGCAACATTACATCTATTAAATTATATTGTTCTCCATTATCTAAATTAATAAAGATTTGATTTTTTGGATACTTGGATTTATTCCACTGATCTAAATGAAGGAAAGACTTTATAGAATCTAATGCTTCATTTTCTTCCTTTGTTCTTATTTTTCTTCTCATGATCCTTCTTCTTTTTTTTCTAGTTCTTTAACTTGTTTCATAAAAGAAATAACTTCTGCTGATCCATTTGATTGATTCACATTTAAATCAAGTTTTTGATTCATTCCCCATTCATTTGGATACCTTCTTTCAAGTAGAAACTTTGCAGCCCTCCAATCTTCGAAAGCTTTTTTTTCTATATAGTCTAACATTCTTCTTTCAAAAGGAGCTCTGGTAGAATCTACTAAAATTCTGAATTCTTCATATTTTTCTTTCCAATTATAAAAAGTCTTTTCACTGATTCCGACTTCTCCACAAATAGCAACTATAGTTATTCCAGCCTTTAATCCTGCTTCTATTGCAGAAGTAATTTCTTTGCAGTATTTCCCTCTATGATTATTACTGTAATTTTCTGAATCATTCATGATATTCTCCTGCTAAAAAGGAATGATTTCTTTAACTTCATTTGATTGATTTGGTTGACTTGATTGATTTGGTTGATTAGATCCAATTTTTCTAACAGTATATCCTATTACACTGCAATTATCATAAGATACTCCAGAAGATGGATTAGTATAGATGTTATTATCCAGCTTTCCTTCTACTAATACAATATCATTATAGTTTAAACTTAAAGCTATTTCTGCAGTTTTTCCAAAACACTTAACAGGAATTTTTGTTTCTTTTCCGTTTGAATCGCTTGAAACAATTGTCATTTTAGCAATCAAAAGATTATTGCTTGTAGTTGTAGATTCTGGACTTGTGGTAATTTTACCCATTAAAATTATTTTATTGATCATTTGTAGATCCTTCTTCAGTATTAATTACTCTTATGTATCCTTTTTTATTAACTGCAATTGTATAAATAGCAGCAGTATCAAAGCTTTCTAGCTCTTTATCAATTAAATTTCTTAAGAATTGGCTTCTATTTGTTTTTTCATTTTTAGCAAATTGGTCTATCTTTTCAAGTTGCTCTTCAGATAAATTTATGCTTATTTGATGTTTCATGATATCCTTTTTTTGCATGTATTTTACATTGCTTTACATTATACAGGAAAGATTCTATATGACAAATAAAATTAACTATGAAGAGAATGTTAAACTGATCAAATACGATAAAGAAGCAGCTCTTGATATTGTAAATGCTGCAAGGGTTTCATTTGGAATGAGGAATGATAAAGAGTTTAAAAACAAGGATAGACATTTAATAGAATATCTTTGGATATCAGATCATACCTCTCCTTTTAGACATATGCATTTTACTTTCTATATTCGAGCTCCTATCTTTGTTTTAAATCAATGGATGAAGCATCAAGTAGGGTGTGCTTGGAATCAAAAAAGTGGTAGATATATAAAATTTGATTCTAATTTTTATACTCCTGAAGCTTTTAGATCGATTCCAGATAAATCAATTAAACAAGGATCAGGAGAAGACTTAAATTGTGAAGATCAAAGTAAAGCCTTAAGCATTTATAGATCTGCTCTCAATTTTTCTTATGCTCATTATAACGAACTTTTAGAAGCTGGAGTTTGTAGAGAACAAGCTAGATCAGTACTCCCTTTAGCCCTAATGAGTGAATGTTATTGGACTTGTTCCTTACATGCTTTAATTAACTTTTTACGATTAAGACTTGCTAGTGATGCTCAAAAGGAAATACAGCTTTATGCTAGAGATGTTTTAAATCATGTGAACTCTATTGATTCAGATCTATCTGAAATTTTACAAATTATTTTAGACTATGAAAACTTTAAAATCCACAACTCGAAAGAATTTTTAAATGAAAGAAGAAAAGCTCGTTCACTGGATGAAACATTGTAATCTTATTAAAGAAAGATCTCCTTGCATTAGGGGAAAAGTAGGAGCTTTTATTATTGATAGTAATGATAATCCAGTATCAGCTGGATATAATGGAACTCCTAGAAGAGCTCCTGGAGATTACTGCGGATTAAATGCATGCTTAAGAGATAATCAAAAAATCAAGAGTGGAGAATCTATTGAAATTGGTTGCTTACATGCTGAACAAAATAGTATTTGTAATGCAGCTAAAAAAGGAATTAGTTTAGATAACTGTACAATTATCATAAGTACTTATCCATGTTTATCATGTGCTAAATATATTCATCACTCAGGAATATCTTTAGTAGCTGTTCCTAAGTGCTCTTATTATTCTTTAGCTGGAGTTCATTATTTAATAGAGAATGGAGTGGAAGTTAAATTTATTACTGCTGAATCCACTTAGAGACTTGATTCCCTTTAGGTCTTCTATCTGGACCCTTCATAAATAAAGGATTTCCGAAGATGTTCTCTAATCTGCTTAATGCCATATGATTTTGATCGAGTAACTTTTTAAATATATCATTTGGATTCATGTTAGAAGTTAAGATAATAGAAAGTTGTCCTGATCTGAATTTTTCATACATAATTCCTATCAACTCGATTGTAGTATTTATAAACCAATCTGAATAGCTGGACCTTCCTCCTAATCCTCCAAATTCATCAAAGATTAAAACATCTACATTATCTAAAAGCTGATCTAAATGACTTTGGTTACTACTCCAGCTCTTCTTCTCTTTTTGAAATTCATGATAATGATGGATATATTTTACACGATATCCATTAAGACATAAATATTTTGCTAAGATATAGCTAATAGTTGTCTTTCCATTTCCTGCTCCTCCATACATAAAAAGTGATGGAGTTTGATTTGGATAAGAAGTTGTTATCATTTCTCTTATTACTGCTTTTTGTGCAGCTGAATCAAAGATATATTGATCTAGAGAACACTCTAAAGAATCATTTGGTAAATGTGCTCTTTGTATTCTTTGCAAAGATTTGAGAAGTTGATAACAGTTTTTACATGGATATGCAGTTGATACATTCCCTTTGTATTCCGTTCTATATCCAAAATCACAACTACAAGGAACTTCTCCTGCTATGATGTATCTGGATTCACCCTTTTTAATAAATCCTTTTGTATGCAATTGATCAGCAGAGATATCAGAATAATCTTCATAAACTGGAGGAGGAGAAGATTCTGGAATAGATCTTTTTAAAGATTCGAGTAATGATGATAACTCACTAAAATCTATTTTCTGCATTGAATAGCCTCCAGTCTTTTATTTATAAATGATTGAGTTTTATGAATTGGAATATTTAATTCTTCTGCTTCTCTTAGGAGTTTATAGTAATCTTCTTTATTGTTAATATTGTTATTATAGTTGTTATAGTTGTTATGTAGTTCATTTTGACCCGTTAAAGAGTTCATTTTGACCTCTTGCAAGGGTTCATTTTGACCTCTTAAGGGTTCATTTTGACCTCTTAAG